>ENA-UONQ01002285-UONQ01002285.1-human-gut-metagenome-genome-assembly--contig:-CS26-NODE-2285-length-13498-cov-5.220635_pt1 | contig 13498 bp, 12 predicted proteins | sample MGYA00242460_ERZ724007 | MGnify/ENA metagenome assembly ERZ724007
TAGCTTGGTAGCGCGCTCGGCTGGGGGCCGAGAGGTCGCAGGTTCAAATCCTGTTACTCCGACTGAATGAAAAGCCTTGTTTTATACGGGATGTACTGGAACCCGCATAAAACAAGTCTTTTTCGTTGTTTCATTTTTCCTGTGTTGACGTGATTTTTCCATATTTGCAGTCATTTTTCAAAACTATGCAAGTCGTTCACAACGCACTTTCCTGGATCCATGTAATACCGCCAGCCGCCGTTTTCCACCACGCCGGAGGCTCCGGAGGTATTACCCTCAATGGTCGTTACCCGCGTGGTCGTTGCGATGTCGCAACTTATCTTTGTTTTCATTGACTTTTCTGGCAAAATCGAATATGATATAGGTAGCTAAGAAATGTGAGAAGTTTCCATGCGGCAAACGAAAACCCCCGGAGTTGCAGCTCTGGGGGTTTTCTTGTTCGTCATGGTGAACTACTCCATTTAGGCTGTTGCTGCCTATTTATCTTTGTCCAGCCATTTGCATATGTAGTAGCTAACTACACCTGCTGAGACAGAGACAAGAAATGTGAGAAGTATCTCTTCCATGCAGTATCACCTCCTTTCTGCTGGAGGTTCGGCAGCTCCTACATCATATCACATCTTTTGTCATAATTCCACATGACTCCACTTACTATGCTGCAATACTGTATACCCGGCATAACCCGGCCGGGCATAGATAATATTCAATTACAAATAGCTTATTTTTCATAATGGAATTTACATGCGAAAATAATCAAGGTTTCTCCAGCAAACACCTTGTCACATAAGGTTTTGAAATTGTCTCTTAAATCCATACTTTCTACTGCCAGCATATAAAAACCTCCTTTTCATACTTTTGCAGCCATGACAGATATGTAAAAAAAGATGCCGCCAAATCAAGCGACACCTTTTTCCTCTATAAAAATGTTTTAAAAACACTCATCCAAAACAATTCTTGCTTCCACTTCGATAAAATCGTTAATGACATTATTTTTGTCCTGAAGGATATCAAACAGCACCTTGGCAGCACGATACCCCTGCTCAAACGGTTCTTCCTGTACTGCAAAATCCAGATTGTTGCTGTTCATAAGATCAGCCAGTTCGACCTGGGAGCCAAACGTGCAGATGATGGGACGTTTCTCTTTAGGGAACAAACTTACAACACTTTCTACACCCTTGCAGTCCATTGCCTGAAGACATAACGCATCAATCGAATACTCCGCGGCAAATGCTTTCATCATCGTCTGAACCGTATCAAAATCATTATTGCTTTCAAACACACCGAGCAGCTTCACATCAGGTCTGTAGTATGCAAGGCACTCCCGAAATCCTTCGTTTTTCCGCTGATGTCCCAGCACATTCATTGCGCCTACAAGAATCGCTGCGCAGGCATTGGGTTTCAGAATCATTCCCAGCAAACGCGCAAGCATGCGCCCTTCCTTTCGGTGATCATGACCGACAAATGCTGTACGCCTGGAATTATTAATATCCGAGGTACAGGTAACCACCGGAATCCCTCTCTGTGCAATCTCATCAATCTGCTGGCGAATACTGGGATAATTCACAGGCTTTAAAATAAGACCTGATATATTGCTGTTTTTGATTTTCTCAAGCCACTGGAGCTGCTCAGCCTCATCTGTGCTGTGCATAAAATAATACACCACTTCTATTCCGAAATCGCTGATTTCTTCCGCTACGGTTGAAATCCCCCGATATACTTCGGATGCAAAATAATTATAATCCGGTGAATTGATCAGGACAACAATCGTTCTGGGGTTCCTCAGACATGCTAACGCTTTGCTGATGCTGTTTGGCCGGTAATCAAGTCGTTCAGCAATCTGGAGAATGCGCTTCTGTGTTTCCTTATTCACTCCGCCGCGATTATGGAGCACTCTATCTACTGTACCGATGGAAACACCGGCTTCCTGAGCAATAGATTTAATTGTGACTTTCAAAGCAGCTTCCTCCATTCTGTAAAAATATAGAAACCGATATCCATTGTAATTATATCATAAAAACGGTATTTCACAACAAAAATCAGGGATTTTTAATCCTCCAGGGCCGTATCTTCCTCCGCCCCCGTCTGCTGTGCTCCTGCCTTTTTCATCTGTCGTGTCTTGCGCACAGAATAAGCCGTAAAGACAACCGTAATCACAATGATGGCCAGACAGATCGGACGCTGGAAGAAAATCATCCAGGAGCCTTCTGACATTACCAGAGAGTTTTTCAGATTCCCCTCCATCAGCGGGCCAAGTACAATTCCCAGCACAAACGGTGCGCCCGGAAAGCCCAGTTTCTGGATCAGGTACATCACTACTCCGAATACAAATAACACATACACATTAAAAATATGATTAGAAAATGAGTATGCACCGGCAACACAAAACAGTGCAAGACCTGTAAAAATAATCGGCTGGGGAACCTTGGAAATGTTGGCAAACAGCCGAAGCAGATACTTGCCCTCAATCAGCATGGCAATGTTGCAGATAATCATGCCTGCCATAATGGCATACATCAGCGGCGCCTGTGTTCTGAACAAAGTAGGTCCGGGAATCAGCCCCTGCATTGTAAATGCGCCAATTAAAAGAGCTGCCACCACACTTCCGGGAATACCAAGCGTAAACAGAGGAATCAGGGAACAGCCGGTAACGGCATTGTTGGCAGCTTCCGGGGCTGCAACTCCTTCCAGTTCTCCGGTACCGAACAGATGGCCCCGTTTCGAGCTCCGCTTTCCTTCATTATATGCCATAAAGGCTGCAATTCCTGCGCCGGCGCCCGGGATTGCCCCAATAATGGATCCGATAATAGTGGATTTCAGAATAATCGGCATACAGCGCTTTTTCTCTTCTTTGGTAAGATCCTGGCTGTTGGAGTAATCTGCCTTGCCGGCAAAAGAATTCCGGTAGCCGCGGCTGCATATATTGTTGAGAATATTCGGAAAAGCGAATACACCCAGCAGCACCGGAGTAAGTCCCAGGCCCTTCATCAAAAATACATTGCCAAAGGAATAACGCATTGCACCGGAGGCAGAATCCACGCCTACACAGGACACCAGATATCCAAAGCAGCCCATGATGATACCGCGCAGCATACTGTTTCCGCTTACACCTGCAATAATGGATAAGCCGAAAATAGCCAGTGCAAAATATTCCGGCGGGCCAAAGGCCAGCACAAACTTTGAAATAAAGGGAGCAGTAAACAACAGCAGCAATGCGCTGATAATACCGCCAATCGTAGAAGCATACAGCGCTGTGGAAAGCGCCTTTTTCGCCTGCCCCTTTTGAGCAAGCGCATACCCGTCAAAAACGGTGGCCATCGCCATATTGGTACCCGGTGTGCCAATCAGAATTGCAGTAATACTGCCGCCATAGGTTCCTGCGCAATAAATGCCAAGCAGTAACAGAATACTGGGCAGAATATCCATACTGAAGGTAAGCGGCAGAAACAGAATAACTGCAACATCCGTAGATAAACCCGGAATGGCGCCGAATAAAATGCCGACAAACGCACCCGCAAAAATCAGAAAAATGTTGGTGAATGTAAAAGTATCAAGGAATCCGCCAAGAATCAACTCAAGCATTTTTCTTCCTCCTTTACAAAATGAGTGTTGGCAGCGAAACTCTCAGTCCATATTTAAAGCTTACAAAAATCAGAACAGACAGAATAATGACTACCGCATAATGCATCGGCTTTTTTGTCTCCATAAAAAACAGAGCGCCACAGGAAAAGATGATGGTTGCAAGTAAAAAGCCGATAATCTGCATCAGCAAAATATAACCGAGAATCATTATGACAAAAACAACGGTACGCAGTTCACTCTTTAAATCAATCTCAATTTCATCATCTTTTTTGAAAATAATGCTGGTAATCACAAGTCCAATTCCGCAAAATCCCATCATCGCAATCATCAGACGAGGGAGATAGTCCGGACCAATCGCTGCTGTCAGAGAGGTAACCTGAGTTTTAATACAATAAGGCAGTGTAATCCAGAGAATGATACTGACCAGCACTGTTACAATTCCTGACCACAGATTCTTTTTAATCACTATTTTCATAAGCACCTGCCATTCTAAAATAAATCCAGTAAGTTAAGAAATCTTGTCTGCAAAGGCCTGCACGTCATCAATTATTTTATCCATCATACCGTTTACTGCCTGTGCAGATGTATCCGGCAGCATCACAAAACCTGCAGCCTTAAATTCTTCCTGGAAATCAGGATTTTCGTATACATTGCGAAGCGCCTTCTCCAATTTGGCAACAATCGCCTCATCCGTACCGCCGCGAAGAGAAAAATAAGAGATAGCAGAGTAAGTAATATCATATCCTTCATGAACCAGAGAAGGTACTGCTTCATACCCTAAATCTTCATATCCTGTATAATCGTCTTTGCTGTATACCGCCAGCGGCACAATAGAACCGTCCTCCACATACTGTCTGGCCTGGTTCAGAGCGCAGTAGGCCACATCCGCTGTGCCGGACATGCAGGCCACCAGTGCATCGCTGAATCCATTTCCATTAATGCTGTCAGACTGCAGTCCCATTTCCTCCATCAGAATCTTGGAAACAAGGAAAGAATCATTGCCCACGCCTGCAGATGCGAATTTGATGGTCTTGCCTGCAAAAGCCTCTTTCAGTTCCTCCAGAGAATGAATATCCAGACCGGCATTAACAAACAGACCATTTTCCACACTGTCAAGACCTGCAACAATTTCAAAATCCTCTTCTGTATACTCAACTTCATTGTAAATCGGTGCAACACTTAAATTAGATCCAGACATATACTGAATGTTGTTGCTGTTGGGTTCTTCCGTCAGATACTGCGTACAGGCAGTAATTCCGCCTGCGCCGGCGCGGTTTTCAATTACCACAGGAACTCCCAGCTCATCTGTCAGATATTTGGCAACCAGCCGGGCCTTAATATCCATATTGGCGCCTGCCTGTCCGGGTACATAAATCATAACATTACCAGTAGGCCAGTTCACATCATTACCTGACTCCTGTGCTGTTGTCTCTTCGCTGGAAGCGCTGGCAGCAGGTGCTGCTGCACCGGTACTTTCAGCCGGAGCTTTGGAACTACAGGCAGTTAAAGAAAACACCATGGCTGCTGACAATAAACCTGCTACTAATTTTCTCATAAAAATATCCTCCTGATATAAATTTTGGTGCAGCCTTGACAAGACTGCTTCATTAATAAGTTCTCCTTTAGATAACACGCGTCTGATACCTGGTTTAAGCATGACCATACTGAATTGCGCCTTTTGATTTATTCTTCATTTTCTCAATCAGCAATTCATGGGCCGCCTGCAGTACCTTTTCCTCCCAGCCTGTTTCACCGGCACGGTTCACTGTTTCCGTTGGATCAGAAACCAAATCCGTGTACTCCATTTCGCCGGTTTCATATTGTACAAACTTGTATTCTTTTGTGACAAGTGCATTTACATTTTTATCGCAGTTGTATCCGTTTCGATACTCAATCATACAGCTGCTGCGTACATTGACATTCTCATCCTTCAAAGCAGGCACCTGAGACACCCCGTCCACATAGTCTGGAATCTCAAGCTCCAGCAGTTCACAAAGAGTAGGGAACAAATCAACCGCAGAAACCAGCTGCTGCGACTTGCGCGCCTGTAAACCCGGAACCGACAGCAGCAGTGGTGTATTAATCAGTCCTTCATAAAAGAACGGACCCTTCAGCCACAATCCATGATCTCCCAATAATTCGCCGTGATCCGATGCAAAAATAATAATCGTATCCTCCATCAGCCCGGAACGTTTCAGCTCGTCAAGAACCTTGCCAATATTCCGGTCGATACTTTCAATCATAGCGTAGGTGTGACGAATACGCTCTCTGGCAACATCCTTTGGAATCCCGCCCGGATAACGGAAAGGTACCTCTCCTCCTCTGGTCCAGCCTCCATTGTGGTGGCGGCTGTAATGCTCCGGACGTGTTTTTAAATCATCCGGTGTGCCAACAGGTTCCCCCAGTTTTCTGTCTTTCCAGCTTAAATAATCATCTTCACAGGAAGTAAAAGGATGATGCGGATCCGGAAAGCTTACTGACAGAAAGAAGGGCTGGTTTTCATCTCTGACATTCCGCAGGTAGTTTATTGCCCGCTCACCGACAAATTCTGTAGAGGACAGATTGGAAGGCATTTTTCTTACACCGCAGCGCTCATCCGGAGAATATACCGGTCCATACAGTTTTACATCAAACATATCGTCTGTACCGCCATTCTCCAAAAACCACTTATAGTAATGAGATCTTGCCAGCGTATGCCCAATCGTCAGTTCCAGATAATCAAAGCCGAAATAACCGTCCGTATAGCCGTCCTTTTCCGGAATCTCCGACCAGTTTGCCTCACTCTCAAAGCTCAGTCCTTCTGATTCACGGCTGTACGGGTTGAAATGGATCTTTCCAATGTTTGCAGTCTGGTAGCCAACCGAACGCAAATAGGATGGAAGGGTTCGCTCGGGGCGGCTGCCCAGAAGACCATTCGTCCACAGTCCGTGATTGGAAGGCATACAGCCTGTAAACAGGGACATTCGATTGGGACAGCAAATGGGATTTGCCACATAGGAGCGTTCACACTGGATACTCTCAGCTGCTAACTGATCCAGATTCGGTGTACGCACATATGGGTTCCCGTAAGCTCCAATGCAGTCCTTCCGCAGTTGATCGGTTAAGATCAAAACTACATTTTTCTGTTTTTGTACCATGTTCTCTCCTTTTATTTTTATCGTGTACGTTAACTATCTTTACTTAATACTATAGCCCCATTTGTCATATCTGTCAATCATGTTTTCATAATAACCATATTTTTAGGCATTTTGCAGTAAAACCCCTGTTCTTTTTGTTACAATTCCCTTGTTTTCTTGATTTTTCTTCTCGTTTTTGCGAAAGATAGCCTGTAAAACAGCCTTTGTCATCCCTGTTAAATTTCACTTTTCCGGCCCTTTTTTGCAGTTCCAACTCTGTTTTTCGTTAAAAATAGTTATCGTACACGGTACTTTTTAATTTCCGAGCACAGCAGAGAGGCGCTTCTGCTGCAAAATTCTCTTCCGGTACATGGCAATTCCTGCGGAGCGTTTTTATATTACAGGCATGCAAAAAAGACAGCGTTTCCTCCTGATAGGATAAAACGCTGTCTTCTGCTGCTGACAGGCATCAGACACAGTCCTGTCATCGTTTCAATTGTTTTCTGTCATCACATTCTTCCGCCAAACAGGAAGAACCGTACCGGTTACACATTAATCTCTGCTGTCATTCCCAGAATATCCTGATTCTCCTCCAGAATCGGACGAATCACTTCCTCCAGGAATTCCTCAACCTGCTGCGGTGCGCGTCCAACATATCTGGACGGCTCCATACATGCCTGCAGCTCTTCTATGGTCAGTCCAAATGCCGGATCTGCGGCAATCAGCTCCAGGAGATTGTTGTCCAGTCCCTTTTCCTTTACATTCTTTCCTGCTTCCATGGAAAGCTGGCGAATCCGCTCATGAAGCTCCTGGCGATCTCCGCCGGCCTTTACTGCATCCATCATAATGTTTTCCGTAGCCATAAAGGGCAGCTCTGCCATAAAATGCTTCTCAATAACCTTCGGGTATACAACAAGACCGTCAACCACATTCAGATACAGATCCAGAATGCCGTCTACAGCCAGAAAGCCCTCCGGAATACTGAGACGCTTATTCGCAGAATCGTCCAGAGTACGCTCAAACCACTGGGTAGACGCTACCAGCATGGGGTTCATCACATCACTCATAACATAATTGGACAGAGAAGCAATCCGCTCACTGCGCATCGGATTCCGCTTGTATGCCATGGCAGAAGAACCAATCTGATTTTTCTCAAAGGGCTCTTCCACTTCTTTCAGATGCTGAAGCAGACGGATATCATTGGAGAACTTATGTGCGCTCTGTGCAATGCCGGCCAGTACATTCAGCACTCTGGTATCTACTTTTCTGGAATAAGTCTGACCGGAAACAGGATAGCAGCTGGTAAATCCCATCTTCTCTGCAATCATCTGATCCGCCTTGCGGCACTTTGCGTGATCCCCTTCAAACAGCTCCAGGAAGCTGGCCTGAGTACCGGTAGTTCCCTTGGAGCCCAAAAGCTTCATATTAGCCAGTACATGATCCAGATCCTCCAGATCCAGGCAAAGCTCATTCAGCCACAGAGTTGCACGTTTTCCAACTGTTGTCGGCTGTGCCGGCTGGAAATGGGTAAATGCCAGAGTTGGCTGATTTTTATATTTTTCTGCAAATTTTGCCAGCTCAGCCATCACATTGATCAGCTTTTTACGAACCAGCTTGAGTCCCTCTGTCATAATAATAATATCTGTGTTGTCTCCTACATAGCAGGAGGTTGCTCCCAGATGAATAATCCCCTTTGCCTTGGGGCACTGCTGACCATAAGCATATACATGAGACATTACATCATGACGGACAAGACGCTCACGCTCCTTTGCAACATCATAGTTGATGTCATCTGCATGGGCCTTCAGCTCGTCGATCTGCTCCTGGCTTACCGGCAGTCCCAGCTCGTGCTCGGTCTCTGCGAGAGCAATCCAGAGTCTTCTCCAGGTCTGGAACTTTTTATCCGGAGAAAAAATGTACTGCATTTCCCGACTGGCATAACGCTCAGACAGGGGGCTTTGATATCTGTCGTTCATAAGAACCTCCCGTTTATGATAAATTTGCAGCGTCAATTCCAAATCCTGCTCTGCCTGAAAACAGTCCCTGGAATCTGCGCCGTGATAATAGGATTTCTGGCACAGTTATAAGTTACATATATAAAAGACCATCTTTTCAGAAGAAATTATAATGCATCAAACCTGTAAATGCAAGATCTTCTTTTATTATATTCCCTAATGACAGAAAACTCCCCTTTTATTACTCATCCGCCATCTCTGTATTTTTCTGGATTCTGCGATAAAACTGAACCTCCAGAGTTTCCGGAACAAAACGAATCCCGTAAATCTCCCGTTCTCCATCGCCGGCCGGAGCGTCCCGGCTTCCCCATTCCAGAAAACATCCTGTTTCTCTCCGGATCAGCTCTGCCCCTGTTTCCCGAATCCACTGCTGTCCGGAAAATACAAGAATCTCCAGACACAGAGCTGCAGCCAGCCACCGGCGGAAGTTCCCACAGGCTCCTCTCCTGCCCATGCCTCTGGCAGCAGCATAAAGAGCCCGTGTCCTCCATTCCCGATCCTTTTTCCGCCATCGATATGTTTTTCGTTCTTTTTTTCTTATAAAGAGAACCTCCTTTCTCCTTTCAAAATCTCTTTCCGTTCCAGTTCCTCTCTCACGGATTCAAAAGGAATGATCGGCGGCTGATTTTTCACATGCTGTCCGATGTGCTTTTCCATCCATACCATGTTGTACCACCGTTCAAATTTATATCCGCACTGAAGAAACTCTCCAACCATCCGGTATCCAAGTTTTTCGTGAAAATGCACACTGTCCAGAGTCAGGTATTCGTCCTCCTTCTCCGGATATGCGATACAGGCATTCAGATTCAGAATATGCTGTGCAGCCAGCGCTTCCTCCAGGGCTCCGTACAGCTTTTTGCCGATTCCATGTCCCTTCTCTGACCGGCAAACGTAAATACTGGTTTCCACGGCCCAGTCATAAGCTGCCCTCTCCTTAAAAGGAGAAGCATAGGCATAACCAGCTATTTCTCCATTTTTCCAGGCTGCAAGATAGGGATATGTCCTTTGAATTCTTCTGATTCTTTCCTGAAATTCTTCCAGAGACGGAACCTGATATTCAAAGGTAATGGCTGTCTCCTCCACATACGGCTTATAGATTTCCAGCAGTCTCTGTGCATCGTCCTGAGAGACTGTCTTAATAAAAATCTGTGCCGGTTCTGACTGCGAAGCCTCCTTTTTTGGTTCTGTCTCAGCCTCGCCGCCTTTTTGTCCTGTCATACTCAACATTTGCCCTCCCTGTATCTTTTTTCTGATTACCGGAAATCACTTTTCTTTCGTATGCCTAATCTTACCATAAACAAAGCCCGCTGTCCATTCCCGCCGCATGGTTAAAAAAGAAGCCCGCCTTCAAGATTCTCCGTCTGCGGCAGATCGCTTCCAGCAAAAAAGAACAGACAGAAGCATCCCTGCTTTCTGTCTGTCCCGTCTTATCAGCTGCCCGAAAGCTGCTTCTTTATTTTACCGGACTGTCCCGGTCTCCTGCACAGAGGTTTCTCCTGTTATCTCATCAACGCCTTTTTCCACATCGTGAATCAGGCCGTCAATCACGCCGCCGGCAGTGGTTTCCTCCATACGGCTTCCATCTCCACTGGAATCTGCCTTTCCGCCTGCCGATGAGGTGCCTCCGTTTCCTCCGCTCATCCCCGCGCCTCCTGTTTCTTTTCCAGCGCCGGAGGAGCCTGCCTCAAAGGAGGTTTCCTCATAGGATGAAGGACTTCCGGCAGAGGTGCCGGTTCCGGTTCCATTTCCCTTATCCTGATTTACACATCCGGTCATTCCCAGCACAGCAAAGACAAGAAGCATCGCACAGCAAGATACTCTGATTTTCTTCATAATCATATTCTCCTTTCTGCTTGTTGTGGTTAGTATAAGGAGAATTTCTTTTTTTATTCTTTTCTTCCGGACCGGATTTGCCCTTCCTTTAGGAAGCTGCGTTAATCACATCTGCCATGGTATAAAGTCCCGGTTCCTTTCCTGCCAGAAATACAGCTGCCTCCAAAGCGCCTTTTCCAAAAATTGCCTTAGAATATGCGGTGTGAGAAAAAGTAATCACCTCATCCTTTCCTGCAAAAATCACCTCATGTTCTCCTACAATAGAGCCGCCCCGGACTGCAGAAATTCCGATTTCTTTTTCATCTCTCTTCTCACGCTTCTGGCTTCTGTCATAAACATAGTGGTACTGACCGTCCATTGCCTCATTAATGGAATCTGCCAGAGCCAGCGCTGTTCCGCTGGGGGCGTCCACCTTCTGATTGTGATGCTTTTCCACGATTTCCATATCAAAACCAGCTCCGGCCAGAACCTTCGCCGTGTCCTGAAGAAGCTTTAACAGCGTATTAATTCCCAGAGACATATTGGCAGAACGAAGGATTGCCGTCTTTTTGCTGGTTTCCTCCACCTTCTGCAGCTGCTCCTCAGAAAGTCCTGTTGTGCAAAGCACCAGAGGCATTTTCTTTTCTCCGCAGTAATCCAGCAAATGATCCACGGCCTTCGCAGATGCAAAATCTACAATCACATCTGCCTCAACATCACATGCTTCCAGAGAGGGAAACACCGGATATCCCAGGGAAGTGTCTTCTTTCAAATCCACGCCTGCTGCAATTTCAATTTCCTTCATATCCTTTGCCAGTCCGGTAATCGTATGTCCCATTGCGCCGCCGCAGCCATGCATAATCATTCTTATCATTATTCTTTCCTCCGTTTTTTATGCCTGTTTTCAAAAAAATCTGGTTTTTTTAATTATTTTTCCGGTTTCAGCGAAGCCCCGGACAAATATCCGGGGCATACTGAAGGCTCTTATTTTAAAATACCATATTCGCGCATCGCTTTTGCAAGACGCTCCTGATTCTGTTCCTCCATCGTAGTCAGAGGAAGACGCATGGGGCCGACTTCCTTTCCCATCAGATTCAAAGCTGCCTTTACAGGAATCGGGTTCACCTCGCAGAACAATGCATTGATCAGGGGCAGAGCCTCTAACTGCATCCGGCGGCTGGTTTCCACATCCCCGCGGAAGAAGGAGGCGCAGATCTCGTGTGTCTGTCTGGGAGCTACATTGGACAGAACAGAAATCACGCCCTTTCCGCCCATAGCCAGGAGCGGAACGATCTGATCATCATTGCCAGAGTATACATCAATCTCTCCGCCGGACAGATGCATAATCTCTGCAATTGCAGAAAAATCTCCGCTGGCCTCTTTCACTCCGACAATGTTGGGAACCTCTTTGCAAAGTGTCACAATCGTCTCCGGCTTCATGGTTACACCGGTACGTCCCGGAATGTGATACAGAATGACCGGAATAGACACAGCATTTGCAATGGTGGTAAAATGCTGAATCAGTCCCTTCTGGGTTGCCTTGTTGTAATAAGGAGTTACAACCAGAAGTCCGTCGGCTCCGGCCTTTTCAGCCGCAATTGACTTGGATACCGCTTCTCTGGTACAGTTTGAACCGGTTCCTGCAATTACCGGAATTCTGTGATTTACTTTATTGCAGATAAAGCGAATGACCTCGTCATCCTCCTCATGGGTCATTGTAGAAGATTCTCCGGTTGTTCCACATGCAATAATGGCATCTGTGCCTCCTGCAATCTGCTCCTCAACCAGCTCCTCCAGCTTTTCAAAATTCACCTCTCCATTTTCCTTAAAGGGAGTAATCAGCGCTACGCCTGCTCCTTCAAAAATAGCCATAATATTCTCCTCCTTCTTTTCTGTCTGCCAAAATGGGAAAAACTATATCAAATAAAACTTTTATCAGGCAAAAAATGAGGGCCGACAGTTCTGGTCAGCCCTTAAAGTCCAAAATCATACGTCTGGCTTTAAGTAGCTCTCCATCCGCCAGGATGACAGTCATACGGTTCTTCACCATACACCCAGATCTCCAAATCCAGAAACTCTGAAAATCTTCGGCGCCCGCCCTTTCCGGCATCTTCTTCTGTCTCTGGAACATCCGATACCTTACTCTTGCTTCGCGCAACCTCTACTTGCCTAATTTCCTCTTATCTTATCATTATTCCCTGGAAATGTCAACGAATTCGACAGAATTCCCTCTGTTTTCTGTCCCGTCACCAGCCGGCTACTCGTTTCGGATTGCTGCAAGCGGACTTAGCTTCATAGCCCGCAGTGCCGGAAAAAATCCGGCTGCCATTCCAACCAGAACAGCAAATCCGACAGCTGCTCCGGACAGCCAGACCGGAATACGGGAAATATCCCCTGCCTGACCGGTCATCACCTGTCCAATCTGCAAAAACCGGTTGACCAGGAAGGATACGCCGTAGCTGAAGGCCACGCCGATGATTCCTCCCATAAATCCAATAAAACCGGATTCAATCAGAAACATATTCCGGATCACTCCCATGTCACAGCCCAGTACTTTCATAATACCGATTTCCTTTGTCCTCTCATAAATAGACATCATCATGGTATTGGCAATTCCGATTGCTGCAACAAAAAGGGAAACAGCACCGATTCCGCCCAGAACAGCCTGAATCATGCCAGACTGCTTTTCCGACTGCTCCATCCAGTCTGCGCGGCTGGAAGCCTGAAAGCCCATATCCGTCAGCTGCTTCTGCACCTCTGTCACATATTCCATTTCATCTACATTGACAACACAGCCGCTGTAAATAAAATACGGATATGGTTTTCCTTTTTTATTGGTAGGCTGTCCGGGAATCGGTTTCTTTTTAAATACCCGTTTCAGCTGAGCCTCCAGAAGATCAAGCCTTGCATATACAGAATACGCGTGATCGTTGTACTCGTTTACCTCTCCTTCCACGACTCCTGCAGCCGGAATCA
>ENA-UONQ01002287-UONQ01002287.1-human-gut-metagenome-genome-assembly--contig:-CS26-NODE-2287-length-13486-cov-4.058968_pt1 | contig 13486 bp, 10 predicted proteins | sample MGYA00242460_ERZ724007 | MGnify/ENA metagenome assembly ERZ724007
CGGAAACGAATAGCTGGGTAGAAGTCCGCGGCGTGCGGATCGGAGAGGGCATTCCGAAAATCTGTGTGCCGATCGTCGGTACAACAAGGGATGAGATTCTGGCAGCAGCAAAATCCTTTGAAAGCGTAAAGAAGGATGTCGTTGAGTGGCGGGCTGACTGGTTCAATGGTGTCTTTGATTTTGCACAGGTAGAAGCCGTGATGACAGAACTGCGCCAGGTGCTTGGAAATACCCCGGTCCTTTTTACCTTCCGGACCGCCAATGAGGGCGGAGAAAAGGCAATTGAGCCGGCTGCTTATGCCGAGTTAAATAAAAGGGCTGCTGCAACGGGACTGATCGATCTGGTGGACGTGGAAGCCTTTACCGGCGATGAGGTGGTAAGGGATATCATTGAGTCAGCACATGAGAGCGGCGTTGTGGTGGTAGCTTCCAACCATGATTTTGAAAAAACACCGGAAAAGGACGAGATCGTAAGACGTCTGAGAAAAATGCAGGAGCTGGGTGCAGATATTCCAAAGATCGCGGTGATGCCGCAGAGCAGAAAAGATGTTCTGACCCTGCTTTCAGCTACCGAGGAGATGGCATCAGAGTACGCAGACCGTCCGATCATTACCATGTCCATGTCGGCAACCGGGCTGATCAGCCGTCTTTGCGGAGAGTGCTTTGGTTCGGCACTGACGTTCGGGGCAGTGGGAAAAGCGTCAGCACCGGGGCAGATGAATGCATCGGATCTGAGTGAGATCCTGAATCTGATCCATACAAGCTTATAGAGAAAAAAAGAAGGGCGTGTAAAAAATGAGAAATCATTTTTTACACGCCTTTTTCAGATCAGAGCATGGCTTTTCACATAGCTCAGAAACTCCTCCGCAAGCGGTGTACGGTAGCGGTTTTTCAGATACGCGATATAGAAACGGCGTTCCCAGTTTGCTTCTGTAATGTGGATGACCTTCAGATGCATGCTGGCAAGGATCGGCATATTCGGAACAACCGCGATGCCGAATCCGTTGGCCACAAAGCCGGCAATGGTCTGGTCTTCATCAATCTCAAAGATGCAGTCCGGCTGTTTGCCGCAGGCAAGAAACAGCTTATCGATCATGGGGCGCAGGCCGCTTCGCCTGGAAAACAGGATCTGCGGATAATCCAGAGTCTCGGAAAGCCGGATTTCTGTCCGGTCAGAAAGCGGATGATCCGGAGGAACGATGACCACGAGCTCCTGCCTGGCGACAGGGATAAAGTCGATAAGGGGTTCCTGGTCCATTCTGGAGCAAAATGTGAAATCGTATTTCTGATTTTTTAAATCCTCCAGAAAGTCTGCGGTCAGGCCGTTGTAAAAATGAAAGTCGATGGTTTTATCCGGACAGGCTGTCAGAAATCCGCGGATCAGGCGGGGAACAAAATCAGTTCCGAGAGTGGGAAGCAGGCCGATATCAAGCCGGCCGTTCCCCTGAGCGGATGATTTCAGGCGCTCGACACTGCTGTCGAGCAGCTGGAGGGTATGCTCTGCGTCTTTTAAAAAGTTTTTTCCGCATTTTGTGAGAATGACATTTCTTCCGTCTTTTTCAAACAGCTTAACTCCAAGCTCTTTTTCCAACGCTGAGATGGCATGACTCAGGCTTGGCTGTGTGATACACAGCTGCTCGGAGGCTTTCATGTAATGCTGAAATTTTGCAAGGGTGACAAAGTAACGAAGCTGATACAGATTCATAAAAAACGACTCCTTCCTGCAGCCAGTATAGCATAATTGATAGATTCTTTCTATGAATGCGGCAAAAAAGATACATTGGTTTTTGAAAACAGCATTACGTATAATAGAACAAGAAATTGATAGAAAAATATCAGATACAAACTGAAAGATCAGGAGGAAATATCATGTCAAACTTGCATCCAATTACAATCAGTTCCTGGACTCTGGGCGATCAGTGCAGCTTTGAAGAGCGGGTACAGGCAGCAAAAAAAGCAGGCTACGAAGGAATCGGCCTGCGGGCAGAGACCTATGCGGATGCCTTAAATGAGGGTCTGAAGGACAGTGACATTCTCGCGATACTGGAAAAATACGATATGAAGGTCACGGAAGTGGAGTATATCGTACAGTGGGCAGAGGAGCATCGCTCTTACGAACAGAAATACAAAGAGCAGATCTGCTTTCATATGTGCCAGCTGTTTGGTGTCCGCCATATCAACTGTGGTCTGATGGAAAACTATCCGGTGGAGCAGACAGCTCAGAAGTTAAAAGAGCTTTGTCAGAGAGCCGGGGAATATATGATCGGAGTAGAGCCGATGCCGTACAGCGGAATCCCGGATCTGAAAAAGGCGTATCAGGTGGTGATGGCCTCCGGCTGCGAAAATGCGATGATCATTCTGGACAGCTGGCACTGGGTAAGAGCCGATCAGCCCTATGACATCCTGACAAAAGAAATTGCCAAAAAGGTGGTAAGCATCCAGATCAATGATGCCTATGAAAGACCTTATGCAGCGCCTGTTTTAAGAGATGAATCCATGCATGACAGGCTTGCGCCCGGCACGGGAGCTAAGGATACTGCAGGCTTTGTCCGCATGGTCCGCGAAGCTGGAGTATCTCCGCTCGCGGTCGGCGTCGAGGTGATCTCCGATGCCATCCTGGCGAAGGGGGTGGAGAAGGCTGCCGCCTATACATACGAGAATACCGTAAAGGTTCTCAAAGAAGCATGGCCAGAGCTTTTGAACGGAGAAAAATAAGACTGCAAATAAAATAAGATACAGAATGGAGCTACAATGAAATTCAAAGCAATGTTTCAGCCAATAGAAATTGGCAATATGACAGTGAAAAACAGATTTGTGGTGCCGCCGATGGGCAACAACTTTGCAAATACCGACGGCACGATGAGTGAACAGTCTGCAGCCTATTATGCAGAACGCGCAAAAGGAGGCTTTGGCCTGATCACGATCGAGGCAACCGTTGTCCATCCGGATGCGAAGGGCGGACCGAGAAAGCCATGTCTCTACGATGACAGCATGATCGAAAGCTTTCAAAAGGTGATCGAGGCCTGCCACAGGGAGGGGGCGAAGGTTTCCATCCAGCTTCAGAATGCAGGGCCGGAGGGAAATGCGAAGAATGCAGGGGCGCCGATCAAGGCGGCATCATCCATCTGCACACAGTGTGGAAGAGATATCCCGCAGACACTGACAACAGAGGAAATCTATCACCTGGTCAATGGCTATGCAGATGCTGCGGAGCGTGCCTGGAAGGCCGGCGCGGATGCCGTGGAAGTTCACATGGCGCATGGGTATCTGGTGAATTCATTCCTTTCTCCACGGACCAATAAGCGTGTAGATGAGTTTGGAGGATGCTTTGAGAACAGGATGCGTTTTCCGCGGCTGATCATCGAAAAGATCCGGGAACGGGTCGGAGACAGGATTGCGGTCCTGGCCCGTATCAACAGCTCTGACGAGATTTTAGGCGGAAATGACGTACATGACAGTGCCGCGATCGCAGCCTGCCTGGAGGATTACGGTGTTGATGCGCTTCATGTATCCCGGTCAGTACATATCCGTGATGAATATATGTGGGCACCGACTGCGGTCCATGGAGGCTTTTCTGCGGACCTTGTCACAGAGATCAAGCGTGCTGTGACGATTCCGGTCATCACGGTAGGCCGTTTTACGGAACCGCAGTACGCTGAGCTTCTGGTGCGGGAGGGCCGGACTGATCTGGTTGCCTTTGGGCGTCAGAGCCTGGCAGATCCGGAGATGCCGAAAAAAGCTCTGGAAGGACGGCTGGAGGATATGATCCCATGCATTGCGTGTCTTCAGGGCTGTGTCCCAAGCATGTATCAGGGAAAACCGCTGTGCTGTCTGACAAACCCGTTCCTCGGCCATGAGAGTGAGCAATGGAAAACGGCAGAAACATCAAAGAAGGTGATGGTGATCGGCGGCGGTGTCGGCGGTCTGTGCGCTGCTTTTGTGGCAGCAGAACGCGGTCACAGCGTTACGCTTTTTGAAGCAGGGCATGTGCTCGGAGGGAACATGCGCCTGGCTGCTTTTCCGCCTGGAAAGGGAGATATTACCAATATGGTACGCGCATACATTCACCGCTGTGAAAAGGATGGTGTCAGGATCATTCTGGATCAGGAGGTTACCCTGGAGCTGATCCGCAAAGAAAATCCGGACGCCGTGATCGTTGCTACCGGCGCAAAGCCACTGGTTCTGCCCATTGAAGGAATTGACCAGCCGGAAATCCTCTCGGGTTCCGCTGTGCTGGATGGAACGTGCGCGCCGGGGAAAAAGGTCCTTGTTGTCGGCGGAGGAATGGTCGGCTGTGAGATCGCGGCACTCCTCGGAGAACAGGAGCATGAGGTCGATGTGATCGAGCTGCGTGGGGAAATCGGAGCAGATGTGATCAGGGAACATAAAATCTATCTGATGAAGGATTTTGAGCAATACCGGATTGGCCAGATCACGGGAGCGAAGGTGTGCCGTTTTTATAAGGATGGCGTGGAATATGAAGGTGCAGACGGTGTCAGACATGAAGCACGCGGCTATGACAGCGTTGTGCTGGCTATGGGCTATCGGAGCTGCAATCCGTTTGCCGGTCAGATCGAAAAGCTTGGAAAAGAAGTATATGTGATCGGAGATGCACATCAGGCAAGACGTGCCCTTGAGGCAACTTCTGAGGCATATCAGGCAGCGATCCGTCTTTAGCACATCAGTTTGTTTTGCAAGTTCACACTGAGAACCACAATCTAAAAACTGTAACACATACAACTAAATGCTTGATATTCGAAAAAACCTGTGCTATAATGGGCCTCAAGTTAAGAAAATACAGTGATACGAAATAAAAGAAAGCGTATTCGTATTTTGAAGAGAACCTGAGGAGGACATGATTATGAAAAAGAATATGGCACTGGTTATGGCATCTATGATGGCAGCATTATCCCTCACAGCCTGCGGCGGTTCCGGCGCAGCATCTACTGCTGCGGCTGACACCAAGACTGCAGATACTACTGCGGCCGGCAACGCAGACACCAAAGCAGCACCGGCAGACAAGATCGGTCTGGCAGGCAGCGGCAAGGAGCTCATTTTTACCACCGGCGGCGACCAGGGTACCTACTATGGCTTCGGAAGCGTCATTGCCGGTCAGATCAGCGACTTGACTGACACTACCGTGACCGCCATCGTGGGAAAGGGCTCGAAAGGAAACATTGAGGCAATGGACGCCGGCGATGCGCAGCTTGGTTTTGTACAGTCCGATGTTATGGCATACGCCTATAACGGTACGAACCTTTTCGAGGGTGCCAAGATCGACGGCTTCTCCACTGTGGCAGCGCTTTATATGGAGCAGGTTCAGATCGTAACCCTGAATCCGGATATCAAGACCGTGGCTGATTTAAAGGGCAAAACCGTATCTGTCGGTGACTCCGGCTCCGGTGTTTACTTTAACGCTCTGGATTGTCTGGGCGCATACAACTTGACGATTGATGATATCAAACCTACCTATCAGTCCTTCGGCGACAGCGTGGAGGCGATGCAGGACGGAAAGATTGACGCAGCCTTCATTGTAGCAGGTGCACCGACCACTGCAGTGACCTCCCTGGCAGCAACCAGAGACGTATATCTGGTAGAACTGGATGATGAGCACATTGCAAAGCTCCAGGAAACCTCTCCCTATTACACAAAGAATGTTATCTCAAAGGATGCATACGGACTCGACAAAGACGCTACGACCGTTGCAGTCGGTGCAGTTATCATCGCGCAGGATGATGTAGATGAAAATGATGTTTACAATGTGGTAGCAGGCATCTACGACAGCATCGACACCCTGGGACATGACAAGAAAAATGAGCTGGATCTTGACTTTGCAGCTTCTGTAACCGCAGTTCCGTACCACGCAGGCGCAGCGAAATATTTTGCTGAAAAAGGTCTGACCGTACCGACCAAATAAGGACGAACGTGCAGCGGGAAGCTGTGAATAGCATGCAGCAGAACAGCGAACAGGGTGTTTCCGGAAAGGTACGCCTGAAATGGAATAGGAAGGGGATTTGATTTATGAGCTTTCTGAACAAACACAAAACAGAAGCCGCAGTGAACACGGCACCGGCAGCCGACGGCTTAACCGGAACCGCGGAGGATGTCGATGCGGTCATGAAAAAATATGACAGGGAATCCAATGTCCGTGTATGGGAAGGAAAGCCGAAGAACGTGGTCCGTTTCCTGATGGCAGGATTTTCCATGTTCTGTATTTACCTGACCCTGGTAGATAAGAGCCTCCCGGAGATTCGTTTGAGTCTGTTTCTGGCCATGATCATTTTTATCGGATTTTTAAATTATCCGATGAAAAAGGGGCATGTCCGTGTCAACCACATTCCGTGGTATGATGTTGTACTGATGGCGGCAGGCGCGGGTCCGTTTCTTTACTTTGCGGCAAATGCGCAGAAGATTCTGCTGACCAGCTACAGCGTCATTTCCAAAGACCCGTTTATGCTTGCACTGGCAATCGTGGCTATTCTGGTTTTGGTGGAGCTTTGCCGCCGCTGTGTCGGTCTTCCGATCCTTTTTGTGGTAGGCGCGCTGCTCATTTACACCTTTGCAAATGTCCGTTTTGGCAAGGTCGTTTATGATCTGTTCTACACCACCAACGGTGTGATGAACACCCCGATCAACGTGTGTCAGAAGTACATTGTGGTATTCATCATTTTCGGCGCGTTCCTGGAGAGAACCAGTATCTCGGCGTTTTTCATTGATCTGGCAAACTGTGTGGCAGGTTCTTCCTGCGGCGGTCCGGCTAAGGTAGCGGTCATCTCCTCTGCGCTGTGCGGTATGGTTTCCGGTTCTTCTGTAGGAAACACCGTGACCACCGGCTCCGTGACCATCCCGATGATGATCCGGACCGGTTATAAACCGGAGTTTGCAGGCGCTGTTGAGGCAGCAGCCTCCACCGGCGGACAGATCATGCCGCCGATCATGGGCGCAGCAGCATTCCTGATGGCAGAGTATACCGGCGTTCCCTACTCCCGTATCGCAGTTCTGGCCATCCTGCCGGCCATCCTGTACTTCGCAGGCATTTACATTGCCGTACATCTGGAGGCAAAGAAGCTGGGCTTACAGGGTCTTGATAAAGACAGCCTTCCGAAATTCAGCTATTTAGTAAAGAAGCTTTATTTGCTGGCCCCGCTGGTAGTCCTGGTGGTCCTGGTATCCAACGGTACCCGTACCATGCAGAGCTCCGCAGCCATCGCAATCCTGGTTACCATCGTGGTTGGTCTGTTCAACGCCGATAACCGCATCACTCCGGGTAAGATCATTGACGCCCTGGAAGCAGGCGGTAAGGGAACCATTACCGTAGCATCCGCATGTACCATGGCCGGTATCGTGGCAGGCTGCATTACCTCTACCGGCCTTGCATCCAAGCTCCTGCGCGCTATCGTATCTGCGTCAGGTGGTGTCATGATCATCGCGTTACTGCTTACCATGGTCTGCTGCATCGTGCTTGGCATGGGCGTTCCGACCACCGCAACCTACTGCATCATGGCAGCAACCTGTGCTCCAATCCTCATGAGCCCGGAAATCGGCGTTGAGATGCTGGCAGCACACTTCTTCGTATTCTACTTCGGTATCGTGGCAGATATCACCCCGCCGGTAGCACTGGCCGCCTACGCAGGCGCCGCCATCGCAAAGGCCGGACCGATGAAGACCGCATTCAACGCAAGCCGCCTTGCCATCGCTGCCTTTATTGTACCGTATATCATTGCCATGAATCCGGCTATGCTGTTCATCAACACCACCATCCCGGAGGTTGTTATGATTACCATCACCAGCATCATCGGTATCTTTGGCGTGGCAGCGGGCTTAAGTGGCTTCGTATTCCGTGATATGAAATGGTGGGAGAGGATTCTCTGCATTGTTGGCGGTCTGACACTTTTAGTACCGGGCAGCCTGACGGACCTCATCGGACTGGTGCTTGTAGGCGCTGTATGCGTACTGGGGTATCAGGCAGCGAAGAAAGAAAAAGAAATGCTGGCCGCATAAATCCATAAAAATAAAAACTCCTTTTTTGCGCATACTAAGTTCAGAAGGAATGCGCAGGAAAGGAGTTTTTTTTATGCAGGTGGGAAAAGCAAGTCTGCGGTTTGAACATCCCGCATTTGTGGCATCCTGGGCTTCGGTCGCGGGAAAGAAGGAAGGCCAGGGACCGCTGGCAGACGAAATTGATGTAAAAGAGCAGGATGAGATGTTTGGAATGGAAAACTGGGAACAGGCAGAGAGTGCCATGCAGAAGCAGGCGGCAGATCTGGCTCTGGAGAAGGGGAATATCCACCGGAGGGAGGTGCGTTACCTCTTTGCAGGGGATCTTCTGGGACAGCTGATCGCCACTTCCTTCGGTACGGTAGATCTGGAAATTCCGCTGTTCGGCCTTTACGGAGCCTGCTCTACCATGGGAGAGGCGCTGGGCCTGGGGGCCATGTGCGTAAATGCCGGATATGCGGACCGGGTGCTGACCCTGGCTTCCAGCCATTACGCAACGGCAGAGAAGCAGTTCCGTTTTCCGCTGGGATACGGGAATCAGAGGGCCCAGAGCGCCACCTGGACCGTGACCGGGTGCGGGGCGGTAGTGCTTGGAAAGAATAAAACCCGTGTCGCCGTAACCGGCATCACCACCGGAAAGCTGGTGGACATGGGAAGCAAGGATTCTATGAATATGGGCGCTGCCATGGCACCGGCGGCCTGGAACACCATCTGCCAGAATTTTGAGGACTTTGGTGTGGATGCTTCCTACTACGACCGCATCATCACCGGTGATCTGGGAATGGTAGGACAGAAAGCCCTTTTGGATTTTATGAAAAGCAGCGGGTATGACATTACCGGAAAGCACATGGACTGTGGACTGGAAATTTACGACCGCGGTGAGCAGGATGTCCACTCCGGAGGAAGCGGATGCGGCTGCTCTGCAGTAACGCTGTGTGCCCATATTCTGCCGAAGCTGATGCGTGGTGAGTGGAGCCGGGTGCTGTTTGTGCCCACCGGCGCACTACTGTCTACTGTCAGCTACAACGAAGGTCAGAGCATCCCGGGAATCGCCCATGCGGTGATACTGGAACGGATGGAGGTGTGAAAGAAATGGATAGTAGTATGAATGAAATAATTATGGAACTGGTCCGGGCATTTCTTGTGGGCGGCATCATCTGTGCCCTGGTACAGGTTCTGTTGGACCGCACAAAAATGATGCCGGGCCGGGTCATGGTAACACTGGTTGTGACCGGCAATATCTTAGGCTGGCTTGGGCTTTATGAACCTTTTCTGAAATGGGCCGGAGCCGGAGCCGGGGTGCCGCTCCTCGGCTTTGGCAATACTCTGTGGAAGGGTGTAGCAAAAGCCGTGGGAGAGGAAGGACCCATTGGGATTTTCAGAGGCGGCCTGACAGCCGCCTCTGCAGGGATCGCCGCGGCGCTGGTGTTCGGGTATCTGGGGGCACTGGTGTTTAAGCCAAAGATGAAGGAATAGCCTTTAATCCACGATCACTCCGCCCTGATCTGCGCTTCTCGCGTGCAGCGCATACCGCTTCAGATATCCGTCCACCTGCTTTGGCTCATAGCGGAAAGCAGCTTTTCTGCGGGCAAGTTCTTCATCGGATACATGAAGCTCCAATTTTTTGTTCGGGATGTCGATCTCAATTTCATCGCCATCCTCAATAAGGGCAATGGGACCGCCGGCTGCGGCTTCCGGGGAAATGTGGCCCACGAAGCAGCCGTTATTGGTACCGGAGAAGCGTCCGTCGGTGATGAGGGCAGTACACTTGTTTAAGCCCTGGCCATAGAGCAGCTTCATTGGTTTGAACATTTCCGGCATGCCCGGAGCACCTTTCGGTCCCTCGTAGCGGACAACGACTACATGGCCTGGCTTGATGAGCTGTCTGGCAATGGCATCGCTGACGGCGTCCTCGCTGTCAAAGCAGATGGCTTTGCCGGTGAAGTGGCGCACTTCCTCCGCAACAGCAGCAGGTTTTGCCACAGCGGTGTCCGGAGCCAGGTTGCCGTGCATGATGGCAAGCCCGGCCAGGGTGGAGAATGGCTTCTCCAGGGAAGTGATGACCTCCGGATTCTTCGGGTAGAGACTGCGGCAGGCAGCAGCGTTTTCACCGATGGTCTTGCCGGTCACGGTCATGCAGTCATTATACAGAAGCGGTTTCATCTGGCGCTGAACCTCTGGGATGCCGCCTGCTTTATAGAAATCTTCGGCGTCGAATTCCTTGGAAGCCGGATTGATGCGGCAGATGAGCGGGATGTTGTTTCCGTATTCCTCAAACCATCCCATGACAGTCTTGGAATCCAGTCCAATCTCATGGGCAATGGCGAGGGTGTGGATAACACAGTTGGTGGAACCACCGGTAGCCATAAGGACCATGATGGCATTGCGGATGGCCTCAGGAGTCAGGATATCCCGGGAGGTGATGCCGTTTAATACCATATGGACAGCTGCCTCGCCGGAGAGAAGTGCTGCCCGGGTCCGGTCATTGTAAACGGCCGGGATAGCAGCGGAGCCAGGCAGGCTTAAGCCCAGAGCCTCTGCCATGCAGCACATGGAGTTGGCGGTTGCCATATGCTGGCAGGAGCCAACGGTCGGGCAGCAGAGCTCGGTGATATCCTCCAGAACATCATGGTCAATCTTGCCAACCTGATACATACCGTAGGCCTCCTCGATGGAGGTGGAGTCCGATTTGCGCTTGCCGCCGAAGGCCTGGCCGCCCAGCATACAGCCGCCGGCCAGGAAGATACAAGGAATATCCAGCCTTGCAGCTGCCATCAGCATGCCCGGAACGGTTTTGTCGCAGGAACCGATGAGCACGAGGCCGTCCAGCCGGTGTGCCCGTGCCATGGTCTCAATGCTGTCTGCCACAAGCTCGCGGGATGGCAAAGAGTAGCGGGCACCGCTGTGGGTGGTGCAGACACCGTCGCACACGGCAATACAGCCGAACTCTACCGGCGTGCCGCCTGCGCGGTAAACACCGTATTTCACCTGTTCGGCCAGTTCCTTCAAATGACGGTGTCCGGGAACAATGTCCGTGAAGGAATTGCAGACACCGATGATGGGACGGGACATGTCATCGTTAGAGAAGCCGTTTGCCTTGTAAAGGGTGCGGCAGGAGATGAGACTGTCCGGGAGAAATGTACCGGATTCAAATTTTTTTTGCATGTGAATACCTCCTGATTATTTATGTGTGTTTTTTGAATCTTTCTTAATGAAATCCCAGAAAGCTTGTGCTGGCCTGGAAAGCTTATGCCCTTTTTTTCGAATTAGCCGTATGGAAGTGGAAGCGGTTGGCATAATACGCACCCCGACTGTATTTTCCCGTTTGTAATATTCGTAGAAATTTTGTGACAGCAATGCAACTCCCATGTTCAGGGAAACCAGAGCCAAGATATTATCCGGACGCAGTCCGTTGAAGCGGGAGGCAGGAGTGAAGCCGGTTTTCTGGCAAAGCTGCATGCAGACGTAGTGAAGTTCAGCCTGTTCCCCAATGAGAATCATAGGATCATTTTTTAATGAAGCTAGCGGAATTAAGGATTCCTGTGCAAGAGGGTGGTTCTTGGGGAGTACTGCGATGATGTCCTCGCGCACAAACTCAATCGAATCATAATCGGACATACCGGTCCGGAAGGGACGTACAAAGGCTAGTTCTATATCACCGGAATTCAGCATTTGGGGAATTAGCCCTGGTTCAAATTCTGAAGTACCGACCGCAATCTCAGGGTGCAAAGTGCTGAAACGTGCCATGAAATCTGCAATTCGGTAAGCGCCAATGAGTGGGCAGGAAGCAATACAAATCTGAGGATTCTTGCGCTGTTCTTCTTGTCTGCGGTATTGTTCTCGGCTGATCTGCTCAATGCTTCGATGGGCGTCCAACAGTTGCTCTACATAGGGAAGAATCTCGCGTCCGGCATCGGAAAGGGCACAATTTTTGGAATTGCGGATAAATAATGTAAGGCCAAGTTCCTGCTCCAGCGCAGAGATATGCTTGGAGAGGGCGGACTGTGATATACAGAGCTCTTCGGATGTTTTTGAGAAACTTAAGTAGTGGGACAGCGCTGCGAATTCCTGATAATACTGGATATTTGGCATGAGGAACACCTCTTTGTAAAATGTCAGATTACTGCAAAATCCGACTCTTATTATAACGCATTTATTCTGAAATGGAAATAGTGGATAATACAATCTATTCCATTTTGGACATGATGACTGCGCAATTCGAATTGCAGATAGAAAAAAAACATGATATGATGCAGACAGTGATAAAAAAATAACAAGACAAAAGCAGAGGGGGTAACGCTTTATGAGCAAAGAGGTACGTACGATTGGAATTGTCGGAACCGGGATCATCGCAACCAGCCTGGCAGTATTGACCACAGGACACGGATTCAAAACGGTGGTGTATGCCCGCAGCGAGTCATCGGCAAAACGGTGCCTGAACGATTACGAAAATCACTGGAAAAGCATGGTAGGACATGGTCTTGCAACCAGTGAGCAATCAGAAATCTGCAAGACTTATCTCGTCATTTCTGGAGATTACAAGGACATGGAGAACGCAGAAATCGTATTTGAGAGCGCCCTGGAGAATCCGGATGTCAAGCACGATATTTATCACATTCTGGAAGAAATCTGTCTGGATGTGAAAGCAATCTGTTCCGTAAGTTCCTCTATTGTGCCAGATGTTCTTGCAGAAACCTGTGAAAAATATGGCGATCGGATTATTGTGACCCATCCATTCAATCCGGTACATATGGTTCCGTATTTTGAATTGTGTGGAGGAAAGAATACGGCACCTGGAGTCATCGAGTATGTATACCGGCTTCTGGAAGAACTGGACCGCAAGCCGGTTGTGTTGAAAAAACCGACTCCTGGCTTTATCGGAAATCGCCTGCAGTTTGCATTGTGGAGAGAGGTACTGGCTCTGGTTGAGGAAGGGGTTGCGAATCCACGGGACATCGACCGGGCACTTCAGTACAGCTTCTGTCCGCGTTATACTTCCATCGGTATTTTTGAGCATTTTGATAATGGAGGACTGGAACTGAACCGGACGACCTGCAAGAACCTATTCCCGATCATCAGCGATACCAAGACTGTACCGAAATGCATTGACAATCTAATCGCGGAAGGCAAGACCGGCGCAAAAGTAGGGGAAGGATTTTACAATTGGCGCGGAGTAGATATGGATGCATACAGGGAGCGTGTCAACGAGCCGTACTGGAAATTCTGTCAGTGGGATCTGCCAAAAGAAAGTATGTAAGTCAGGAGGGGTTAAATGATGACACAGAAATTTAGTATGGAAAAGCCGAAACTGATCAAGATTGTGATTTGTCTTTTGATTGTAGCTATTTTCTGGGTAATGCCGGCACCGGCACCCATGACAACCGCGGGTATTCGCGTGATTGGTGTCTTTATTTCTACTGTAATTCTGCTTTCGGCGGTTGATACAGTGTGGCCGGCCATGCTGGCGGTGGTATTGTTGTCAAGAACT
>ENA-UONQ01002299-UONQ01002299.1-human-gut-metagenome-genome-assembly--contig:-CS26-NODE-2299-length-13415-cov-4.971707_pt1 | contig 13415 bp, 13 predicted proteins | sample MGYA00242460_ERZ724007 | MGnify/ENA metagenome assembly ERZ724007
TCGTAACACTTTATAATACCAGTTAGGTGTTAAAGAATTGTAGGTATCAAAATTGCAATTTGTCGGTTTTCCCTTCCCATTACTGACAGTATATCCAAAAAGTTCATGAATGGTATCCAGTCTTCCGCGACTCCACGCCACTTCTATCGCATGACGGATTGCCCGCTCCACACGGCTTGACGTTGTATTATGACGCTTGGCTATGGCCGGATAAAGAACCTTGGTTACGGAAATCAGCATGTCCTCTTCCTCAACTGATATTTCAATCGCATCCCTCAGATACTGGTAGCCTTTAATATGAGCAGGAATCCCGATTTCATGAAGCAGTCTGGTAACATCATGCTCCAGATTCTGCCGCATATACTCCTCCTTATCCACATAAGGCTTTACCTGCTTCAATTCTCCTCCCGGCATGGAAGTTCCTTCACCGCATACCCGCCGGATTTTGTCCATCACCACATCCTTGTTAAAGGGTTTCATAATATAATAGCTGGCTCCAAGCTGAAAGGCATCCGATGCAATCTGCTCGCTTCCGGCTGCTGTCACCATAATAAAAGACGGCACCGGTTTTCCCGCCCGTTCCTTTTTCACCCGTTCCATCACAGAAATCCCGTCCAGCTTCGGCATAATCACATCCATCAGCACCAGATCCGGGTTGGTTTTCATAATCATTTCATAGGCATCTTCCCCGTTATCTGCTTTCGCTACCACGCGAAAACCGCTTTCCTGCTCCAGCATATCATTCAGCAGATTCATCATCTGCGGATTATCCTCTGCAATCGCCACATTTAATTCGTTCAACACAAAATCCTCCTGTTTCCTTGTTATAATTTGTATTATAGCCGCTTAGTTTGTCCCCTGGCAACGAAATTCCATCGCCAAGTTTCGCCAAGATCCGCAACTATATATAACGGAAAACAGGAGGATTTGTAACAGTCCTCTTACAATATTTTATTTTGTTTCACAATCCATACAATGAATCACTGCAGGAATCAGAGGTTTCTCGCACCGCTCAGTCAGATATTTCTGAAGCAGTTCTGCATTCGGCTGATTCTTTCCGTATACATCCAGAGTCAGAACCATGGTATTTCCTGCGCCGTATTCCACATAGGCCTCTGCCCGCTCTACGCCCGGATACTGGCATGCAGTATCTTCCAGACGGTATAAATCCAGGAAATGACGTCCGGTCAGACTTTCCGTCATAATAATCCTTCCGCCCTGCTCCAGCATATGAATGGAGCCGTCAGGCAGAATCCGCGCTGTACGTGATGTCTGGTAAAGAACACCCGGCCCATAAGGATTGGTAATCTGATCCACACAGTCAGCCGGCTTGTGATCCATAATATACAGGGTTCCCCATCCGCCAAACGGTTTCTTTCTGCAGTTTTCATCCAGCACATAAGCCTTTACCTTCGTCTCTGCTGTTACATCGGTGATCAGGCGGCTTCCTGCCTCCCAGTTAACAATTCCTGCCTCCACAAAATAGTGCTTGGGGAAAAGTTCATCCGGCAGATGACGTTTCAGACGTCTTGCAAAATGTTCATCCATCATTGCTTCTGCCACACATTCCACAGCAGTCATAAATACCTGCAGCTGCTGTCTGTCAAACCGGTTCTCCCAGTAACGCAGCTCATAATAATATCCTCTGTCATCAGAAAATACCTGCAGGTGGAATGGCAGGGAATCCAGCTGGATTCTCTGGCGCTCTGCCGGATAACCGCCAATGGTATTGATATTTAAAATATCTCCCTGATACTGGAAGAACATCTCGTCCGCATGGAGATTGGACATATAGCACCGCATGGTTGCCATAATCTGACGGCCGGATCGTTTCAGCATCTCTTCCACGGTTTCCTCTTTATTTTCCGTATACCGGAAATAATAGGTTCTGAACAGCGGACCTGCCAGGCGGTTCCAGCGGCTGTCTGTTCTTCCGCTGTGGATAGATGTGCTGACAGTATCTTTCTCATTGGAAAACAAGCTGATGCAGTAATTGTATGCAGTCAGGAATACCACATTTTCTGATACCCCGTTCTCGTGGCAGAATGCTGTCAGCTTTTTCCGGCTAATCTTCTCAAACCGGCTGCGCAGCGCTGCATTTACTCCAAAATCAAGCCCTCTGTTTTCTTTTTTCGTCAGAATACTTCTGCGGATTCTCAGATCCTTCATCTGCTCTGTGAAATACCGGATATTTTCTTCTCTTCCGCCTTCTTCATCCCGCTTTTTCTCATCCAGAATATACTCGTAAAAAGTGTATTCTGACGGAATTGCAGCCTTTCCGGCATAGAGAGCATTGATATCCTCAAACAGTACATTCATCGTCATGCCGTCTCCCATAATGTGGGCAACATCCATGAAGAAATATTTTTCTGTCTCTGTCTGATACAGGGCAATGTGATAAAGAGGCTCTCCCGGTCCATAGGTATACGGACGCAGAAGTCCTTTTTTCTCCTCCTCCCACTGGGCATCCGTCAGATGATGAATGGGAATATCGACCTCTTTCCAGTCGTCACGGAAGTTCATATAGGCGCCTGTCTCCTGATCAAACTGGATCACATCCTTCAGCTCAGGATGCAGCTCAAACACCTGCTCTACAGAGCGTTTCAGAAGACGCAGATCCACCCTGGGGTCTAACCGGTAGAAGAAGGGCAGATTGGCTGTTGTATTGCCCCGCATTACATAGGCAAAGAACATCTGCACACCGGTCAGAGGATACTTGGGTCTCCAGGAATAATCGGTACGTCTCTGGCCTTCCTTCTCTTTTGCCACTTCTTCCAGCTTCAGAATGGATGCATGGCTCATCAGCTCGTCCAGAGTAATGGAAATCTTCAAATCATTGTAAAGATCCGTCAGCAGAAGCACACTGCCCATGGAATCCAGGCCGGCCTCATAAAGCTCTGTGTCAATACCGAAACGGCTGTGTCCAAGCACGTTGGATACACAGGTATAAAGCTTCTCCTGAAGCTCTGTTTCCGGACGGCGAACCTGAGCCTCCTGCTCCTTTTCTTCTTTCTTCTTTGTAAAATACTGATTTCGGATAATCTTCTTGGAAGAGGTTTTTGCAAACGGAACCTCCCGGATCCGGCACTGCATAATCCTCTTGTAGGACGGAAGATTCTGATTGTGCTTTTTAATAATCTCCTGAACCGTTCCTTCAATATCGCTGATATTGGCTGCCTCTGCATATTTAAAATTCGGATAAACCTCCGCGCAGATCGCATCATCCTCACCAAAGACCAGAATATCCTCAATCAGGCGCTCATCCTCAAACAGATTCTCCAGCTGCTCAGGCGCAACATTTTCTCCGTTGCTTAAAATGATCAGGTTCTTTTTCCGGCCGGTCAGATACAAAAATCCTTCTTCGTCCAGATGGCCGATATCTCCGGTACGAAGCCATCCGTCCTCTGTTATTGCCTCTGCTGTCTTATCCGGCTCCTTGTAATATCCCATCATAACAGACGGACTCTTTACCTGGATCTCTTCGTCCACAATTCTCACCTGACAGCCCTCTACTATTTTTCCCACACTGGCCACCTTATCCGGACGGTTCCAGTCAGGGGCGGAAATCTTTGGAGAACACTCAGACATACCGTATCCCTGAGCAATAGAAATTCCCAGGCGTCTGTAATTTTCAGCCAGCTCCGGAGCCAGATATCCGCCTCCGCTGACTACCTTATGCAGACGTTTTCCCAACACCTCTTCCTTAATCTGGAAAAGAGATTTTCCAGGCTGCTGCCGGCTCATAATCGCAATTCTGTTGTAAAGTCCCTTTGCCATCATAGGCACCATACGCATCACCGTCGGCTCAAACAGAAGAATATGAGCAGCCAGCTTTGTCATATCCCGGTTCAGGCACAGGGTACTTCCGTAACGAATCACAATCAGAACATCTCCGTTAATGCAAAATACATGATGCATGGGAAGGACATTCAGATAAATCTCATTTTCCGGATGCTCTGTATCTGTGGTACAGAACACATTATCAATCAGGTTTCCGTGGGACAGCATAACACCCTTTCCTCTTCCGGTTGTTCCGGAAGTGAAAAGAATCATTGCACACTCCTCCGGCTTCGCCAGATTCTCCACCTGTCTTCCTGCATAATTCTTCAGAATGTTGTCAGAGCAGGCCACATGTCTTCCGTGCTGAAGGGAAATGCATTCCTCCAGAGCCGGACAGCGGCTGCCTGCCTCTTCTGCCAGGGTTCTGAAGTCCCAGTCATAGAACAGCACATCCTCATCTGATCTGCTGACACAGTCACAGAAGGTATCTGCATCCATCTGAACATCCATCGGAATAATCACACTGCCGCTGGACATAACACCCAGCATCACAGCCAGATAGTGATGGCCGCTTCCACCTAAAAGGCCTACCCGCACCGGATGTCCCAGTTCACGGCTCTTCTCCTGGGCCCATGCGGCTACTGCCATACAGTCAGCCACAAACTGACGGTATGTTACTTCATAAATTACATCATTGTCTTCATAGCGTAAAAATACGTGGTCTCCATGGCTGTCTCCTGCGCTGCACACCAGATCGTAGATGGTTTTGGTGTTCTCTCTGGTAATCATAACTTCCCCCTCGTTTTTGAACATTTTTATGGTTTCTGTTCATAATATAACACTTTATATTGATTGTGTAAATCATTGGAGTGACAATCTTTTCCTGTTTTTTCCTGCTTTATTAGTCACTTTAGAATAAATCCAGCATATTATCCAGGTAGATGCTTTCCCTCACATGGAGCTGATACTCCGGCTTCGTCATGTAGTAGAGCAAAAATTCCAGAATCAGAGCGCTTCCCAGCCCCCTCCCTTCAATTTTAAAATTAGAAAACCCCATAGGCAGATAAACTTCTTTTATATATTCTGTACGGATAAATCCCGGATTGGTCATTGCCCTGGAAAAACGATATCCATCCTTCGCATCGGGCGCCGAGCAGCGGTGTTCCGGCACATCTTCTCCCAGGTTTCTCCTGCTTACAGCCTCATAGCAGCGTTTCCTGTCCCGGCATCCAAACCAGCAGCATTCATTGCACAGAAATTCCACCTTCTCTTTCTGATTTTCCGAAAGAGTTCTCCACTTGTCAAAAGCCTTATTCAGCCTAAAATCCGGAACTGCATAAAGAAAATCCTCCCGGTTTACTTCCTTCAGAAACTGATCGAAATCCGTCAGAACCTTCGTTGTGGAAGAAACAAAATAAAGGCCGGGGTAATTCGCTTTTAAATAGGACAAAAGCAAATCCGAATGTACAATCACTCCGTTTTGCTGTCCCCCTTCTTTCTCAAAAAGGGCGCAGAGAGCATTGCACAGAGGATCAGAAAGATGCTCTGTGCCAAGCAAAGAGTTACTGAAGGTCAGTCTGGCCGAAATCCCATACTCCTCCGTCAGAGCAAGAACCTCCTCCGGCTTTCGGTCACCGCCTCCCACTCTTCCGCCTCCCCAGGTGCATTCCGCCGGCGCTCCATAAACAGAGCCAATTTCGCACCAGTCATAAAAATATTCCCGGTGTTCGCGAAACAGCGGCAAAAACACCGAGTACAGCTCATAAAACTCGAACAAGCCGGGAAGATGATAGTACGCTGTATCTTTTTTCACTGAATTCATTCTCTCTTTCCTTCTCCTGTACAAAATTCCGTCCTAAAATCAGAAACATCTGTCCAAACATCCGACGCTATGCCGTTCGTGCACAGCTGAACGGTTCCTGTTTTCATCTGTCCGCTGTGCATCTATGCTGCGGATTCTTCACGCATGCCTTATAGTTCTCAGTATACCAGCCTGGCTTGTTTGAAGCAAAACCATTATAATCTCTCCATATCCGGCGGCATCGCTCCTTCATTCTGTCTACATCCTGCCGGCCAAACTTTTCCGCCCATGCAATCGAATGCAGCGATGCATGAGCAGTATACACCGCATGAGCTGCCCAAAATGCCTCTGGAATATGATCCTCAAAATATGCGTCTATCTGACCGATGCAGTAGGGAATGCTAAGCTCTGTGCCAAAGCTCTCCAGCTTATAAAATTCCTCATAAGGATCCCCCGCCTCCCAGCGGTTAAAATCAATAATACCAATCGAACCATCACCTGTGCAGATGATATTTCCCGGATGGAAATCTCCATGAAGATATACCGGCTTTTCCTTCCATATCTGATCTATATTCTGTCTGATATAATCAATCACTGCCTCATCCTGTTCCATGCGAACCTGTGACTGCTCATACCTGGAAAGCTGAGCTAATTTCTTTTCCTTTTTTGTATCCTAGGGAATATCCGCCTGTTCCACTGAAAGAGAATGGATTTTCTTTAAAATCACTCCCGCTTTCCTTCCAAGCATATATTGCTTCTCAGCGGGTAATCCGGGCAATACCTGCTCCAGATCCTCTCCCTCCACCCATGTAAGCAGCATAAATGCATTTTCCCCTTGATTGCAGATTCCAAAATCAACAGGCTCTGACATCAAAAATCCCAGCTGAGAACACCTTTTTATCATTTCATACTCTTTTTTCTTTGCCTCATATTTTTCGATATCAAAGCATCGAAGCAGCAATGACCTTCCGTCTCTGGTACGAATGAAATATTTCTCATCTGACGACCACCCCCTGGAAATCCTTTCTATGCTTTCCCAGAGCTTCTGCTGCCCGATATCTTCAAACATTCTGCTCCTTTGCTGATCTGCATTCTTCAACGTCTTTCCCTAATCTCTCTTTTAATTTCAGAATATTTTCTTCTATTTTATCAATAACTTTTTCAAACTCGTCATCGCTCTTTCCCGTCGGATCCTCAAGCCCCCAATTCTCGTCAAAAGGTCTTCCAATAAACGGACATTCCACATTGCAGCCCATAGATATGGCAATATCGGGCTCAGGAATCTGATTGATTCGTTTTGAATACTGGTTCTCTTCCATATCGATTCCATACCGTTTTTTCATCAGACGAACTGCATCCTGATTGATTTGCTCCTTCGTTTCTGTACCGGCGGAATAGCTTTCAAATACATCAGATGCAAAATGCTTTCCCAGAGCTTCTGCTATCTGGCTTCTGCAGGAATTATGTACGCAAATAAATGCTGCTTTTTTCTTTTCCTTTTTATGAAACGGACATCTTTCTTTGATGCACTGCTCATTCCGGTCACTGAAACCACATTGAATTTCTCCCAGCTCCAGACCTGCATTGTAATTCTCATTCATATAAGCAACAGCCTTCTGAAAGCTCAAAAAAGCATCTCTTTTGCAGCATCTGGGACCTCCAACCTGACTCAGGCTGCGAAGTGCATCTGACGTAAAGCCCATATGTTTTCCCCAGGAATCATCCGCGCTCAATGGACCTGTTCCATCAATAATAGACAAGGCTGCTCCCATGGAACTTACAGCTCCGCAGATCCCCCACATACCGCAGGTTGCTCCCGGCATCTGCAATCCCCTCTTCATCAGCTCCTTAAGTCCTGCCTCCAAATCAAGTTCTCCGCCTGCATTTGCATAGGCAGTCAGCAATGCTGCTCCGTCCAGCACATGATGCTCCGGACCATGGATCCGGATAAAATCCTGCCGGGCAATCCTGCAGAAAATATCTGCGGGATTTTTGCTTTTTTCCTGCATACAGGCTTTTATAATTTTTCTTGTTCTCTCTTCCATGATTCATTTCCTTTCCTGTCCATTATTTTCTCCATCACATAATTTGTCAGTAAAATTCCCTTTCTGCTGACCTGCTGTTCCTTTACCATTCTGTATCCCCTTTTTTCAAAAAACGGTTTTGCTGTTATGGAGGCATGAGTTGTTATCCTGTCTGCAGAAACCGCTTTTTCCAATTGATCGCAGACTGCAGAAGCAATTCCTTTTCTCTGATAATCACGATGAACATACAGCCGGTCAAGGTATCCATCAGGGGCGATATCTCCAAATCCGACGATTTCTCCGTTCTCCACTGCAATCATTGTAATATGTTCCAGAAACGACTGATTCCACGCCTGCAAATCAACCGTTCCTGTTGCCCAGACATCCAACTGCTCCTTTGTATAATCCCTGGCATTGACACTGTGAACGGTCTGATAAAACAATTCAGCCAGCTCGCCGCAGTCAGAAGCATCATATTCTCTAAGTGTCATCTTATCCCCCTTTCCAGCCGGAAATTATCTGTCCCAGCTGGTTTTCCTGTCCTCTTCTGTAATGGGACGAATCACTCTGCAGGGATTTCCAACAGCTACGGAATTATCCGGAATATCCTTTACAACAACGCTGCCGCCGCCAATTACAACATTGCTTCCAATGGTCACTCCGGGCATAACCTGGACACCTGCGCCTATCCATACATTATCTCCTACGGTAATCGGATATGCATACTCCAGTCCCCGGTTTCTTCTTTCATAATCAATGGGATGACCTGCTGTGTGAAACCCGCAGTCCGGGGCAATAAAAACATTTTTCCCGAATGTAACCTTTGCCCCATCCAGAATTACAGTATTGTGATTGGCAAAGAAATTTTCTCCAATTTCTATATTATATCCATAATCGCACCAAAACGGCGCCACAATACAAAAGCTTCCATCTGTTTTTCCAAGCAGCTGCTTCATAATCTCTGTCTGTTTTTCTTCATCAGACGGACGGGTCTGATTATACTCATAACATAAATCTTTTGCCCTTGCTCTTTCTTCCAGCAAACTTTTATCGTAATTTGCATCATAAAGCATCTGTTTTAACATTTTTTCTTTTTCTGTCATAGCTTCTTTCCCTCTCTTTCAGTACAACAAATCATTGTTCTTTTCCCCGCAGAATTCTGCAGTCACACGACCATTATCAAAGTTCCGATTCCAATCAAAACACAGCCAATCAAGGACTTCATCGTAAACTTCTCATGCAAAAATACAAAAGCCAGAACCAGAGTGATGACTACACTCAGCTTATCAACCGGTACTACCTTGGAGGCGTCTCCCATTTGCAAAGCTTTATAATAGCACAGCCAGGAAGCGCCTGTTGCCAATCCTGACAAAATCAAAAAAATCCAACTTTTCCGGCTGATTTCTGATAATCCGCTTTGTGTATTTGTTAAAAAAACCATCCCCCATGCCATGATTACAACGACAACCGTTCTGATGGCTGTCGCAAGATTTGAGTTTACTCCATCGATCCCCACCTTTGCCAGTATCGAGGTAAACGAAGCAAATATTGCCGACAATAATGCAAATACAAACCACATACTATGTTCCTCCGTTTTTCTATCTGCTCACATCGCCTTCCGGCAGTTCTCCGTCATGATATAAAATTCGCCCTGTCCAATTGGAGTAGTTTTTACCACCGGGACATCAGAAATGTTAAAACCTGCTTTTTCATAACATTTTATTGCTCTTATATTCCAGCTTCTAACTTCTATTGATATCTTTTTATCCGGATATTGTTTGTGTGAAAGAACACAGGCCATTTTAACAATCTGTTGTCCATATCCCTGATCACAATACTCAGGATTTACCCCGATACCCAAAAAAACATCTGCTTCCCTTTCTTTCAAATTCGTATAACCTACCAACTTTTCTCCATCATAATATGAGTAATAATTATTTTGTAAATCAGCAAATCCCTGATGATTTTTCAACTGCTCTATGTAGGGAATATTATTATAAATGGAGTAAGGTTCACGGTATTTCCACTCACTGATAAGATACTTTTCTTCTTCTGTAATTTTATGATACTGTAGCATCAAATTCGCCCTGCCTTTCCCTGCAGTGTTTTAAAATTTTTATTTATTCTCTCTTACTACACGGCATGGATTTCCATAAGCTATGACATGATCCGGAATATCTTTTGTGACAACACTTCCGGCGCCAATCACAACATTATTTCCGATTGTAACCCCGGGCATAATAATAACACCGCCGCCAATCCATACATTATCCCCGATGATAACCGGCGCTGTCTGTGTCTTGCAAAATTCAGAAGAACCATCTGCTTTCGGTTCTCCAAAACGGTCAATCGCATTTGTCGGATGAAATGCTGTATATATTTGTACATTCGGTGCAATTAAAGCATTATCTCCAATACGAATAATATTATCATCCAAAAACGTGCAGTTCATATTTACTTCACAGTTATTTCCAAAATAAATATTATTCCCATAATCAACGTAAAAAGGCGCTGTAATCCATAAATTTTTTCCTTTTCCACCAAGAAGTTCGTTTAAAATTCTTTCCTTTTCTTCCGCATCAGAAGATTTCGTTTGGTTATAATCTCTTGCCAAATCTTTAGCTTTATGCCATTGTGTTAATAATTCCGCGTCTCCGCAATCATAAAGTTCTCCGGCAAGCATTTTTTCTCTTTCTGTCATAATTTCCTCCGACATTTTTGAATCTGTCATTCTCTTTATTTTTGAGTTCGCTTACATCAAATTCTTATCTGTGAATATACATTCTTGTCATACCAGGTTCATTATCCCCCTGAACCATACAGAAAAACTCACAGCCATATCTTTCATAAAAACTTGTATGATCAGTAATTAAATAAACAGGTGTGATTCCTTTGGACTTCATATCATTCACAACTATATCAAGTAATTTCCCCGCAATTCCCTGACAACGATATTCCTCTTCCGTATATACTGCACATACATTGGGTGTAAGATCTTTCCTGTCATGAAAATCATTTTCGATCACACCGAGACCGCCTGCAATCCGTCCGTTATTCAGGCAAAGGTACCAACCATATTCTGTTTCATAATTGAGATAGGATTCCATACATTTAAGATAAGCTTCCTGCGGTACTTCCCATTTTTCATGAAACCATGCAGCTGCTTCTTTTTTTAATTCCGGTTTTTGCCTTAAAGTAACATACATATATTCTCTCATATTGTCCTCCGAAATTCCAGCGTCTTCTGCTTTCATTATAACATGAATATTCTATATTTTATAACATGCAATTCATAATCACACTAATCATCATTTCCTTTTCTTCCGGTCTGGATTCTGCAATCATAATTGTTAATGCTACCAAAGCAGCATCCTCTATTTTCTTTTGACCTTCTACAAACAAAGCCTCATTTTTATCAAGAAAATACAGAAACATTGTCGCGGCAATTCGTTTATTTCCATCGAAAAAGCTGTAATTCTTAGTTACAAAATACAACAAATTTGCTTCCTTCTCTTCCAAGGATTCGTAAATTTCTATTCCTCCAAATGACTGATAAATATTTCCAATGCTGCCTTTGAAGGAATCATCCTTTTCTTTTCCAAATAAATCTGATTCATCTCCAAATCGCATACTCTGAATCACAGCTATACACTCCTCATAGGTAAGAACGTATGTGGCACGATTCCCTTTAGGCCTTGTCATATTCTGGTGATCATAGGAATCCAGCAAATCCAATGCGCTGCTATATTTTTCTATTACAGAAAGAACCTGTCTGCTGTCCAGTTCACTTTCAGTCCGCTTCATAATTCGTATCACCTCGCCTAACTGCCTGATACGATTATCATTTACTGCGTAACCTTTTAATATGTATTGTTTCAGAACCGAATTCGCCCAACGGCGGAACTCAACACCTCGCTTTGATTTCACGCGATAGCCAACGGAAATGATAACATCCAGATTATAATATTCTGTCATATGTGTTTGTGTTTTTCCTTCGACAGCGCCATGTTGAGTGGTAGTCGCAAATTTTGCGACTACCACTTGGTTTTCCAATTCTTCTTTCAAATGGTCTATTGATAAATATGGATATTTATACTTTTCAAGCAGTTTTTGAGCAAGCACAGTCTTACCTGTGTGTGATGCACCAGTTATTAAAACAATCATCTGTTTCTCCTCTCTAAGCAGAAAATTATCTGTTCTTTTCACGCAGAAGTTTGTAAGAAATATTCCTCAATGTTCTGCCTGTTGTTCCTTAACAACCTGATACCCTCTTTTTTCAAAAAAGGCTTGGCTGTACGAGTGCTTGTCATTAGGGACAACCGTTTTTAATGGAAAACAGCCATGTGCGATAAACACATGACTGTTGCAATTAACCTCTATCTTTTTTACATTGCTTCAATTGCGTGTGCAAATTCCTCTTCTGTATCAACAAAATGATATGGTTCATACTCACCATAGACAGAAGGTCTGCTACAATTACTTCTCTTTCAAAGTAGTGCAGATTTTTCTTAAGGTTAATTCCCATCTCTGATTTATATGATAATTTTTCGAGCAATTCTATTGTCAATCCATCACGTTGAAGAATAATGGACACGATACACCTTCTTTCTCAGCTAAACAAGCTGGAAATTGTTACTCTGCCAGTCGCCAAAACAATCCTTCAGAAGTAGCAATTTTCTCAAACAATTTACACATTTCCTCATCTGGATTATAAATACTAATATTCAAGCAATCCCACCCAAATCGGAGAAGTGCATTCTTACTTGTAAACAGCACATTCACATCACCGGAATGGTTATCTAATATAGTATCAATAATTCCTTTCATCTGTTCCGGCGATGGCTGTTCAATCCACCCACTCCAATAAACAGATACTGGATAATAGCACATGGCTTTCAAAATAACTCCAACAAACCTATCCCTTAACCCACAGCAATCATAGTGATTGAGTAGATAGGTTTCTACTTTGAAAAACTGTCCGCCACAATCCTCCGATACTTGTTCAGGGAGAAAATCCATTATATAGCATTCGGTTTCCAATAGTTGATCAATAGTTACCATCCATTCACTCTCCTCTGCAACTTCTAATTTCTCTATTTCTTTCTCAGCTAAACAAGCTGAAATTCGTCGAAATTATTTCTTATATTTTTTTCTGATTACTAGCGAATAAACTACTATAAAAACAATAGATTCCACCACAATTCCCGCAACCGAAAGTAAAATCTACCTGGAATGTCCTGCAAGCAAAGGAAGTCCACGCAGAATAAATACCATGCCATTTACAACATAGAGTTTGGACATCGCATATTTCTATTTCACCTTCTTGCCCTTCGGACAAGAAGCATCCCTCACTTTCAGCTCGGTCAATTCCTGTTTTTTTATTTCATTATATCATAGATACTCAAAATTTTACAGATAACGAAACTCCAAAGAGCCGGCAACATAATAAAAAGCACTTACTAGTAAGCTTGCAGCACCTCTTTCACTGACCTCGCAATGCAACATTCGCAATACGCTCCGCTTCTTGCTCATGTATGGCTTTCGCCATATATCTCTGCTTCAAAAAGGACATGGCCGTAAGTAAACTTACTCCATGTCCTCTGCTCCGTCCAGGCCACCTCGAAAAAGCTTCGCTTTTCCTCGGTGTTTGGCTTTCGCCAAATTGTCCACTCGCAATAAAGAGGCGCTTACAAGCAAGCTTGCATCGCCTCTTTATTACTCCTGTCCAGCTTGGACTCAATGCTCCATCATATCTTCAATAAAGATCCCGTATCCTCTCGTGGGGTCATTGACAAACACATGGGTCACCG
>ENA-UONQ01002302-UONQ01002302.1-human-gut-metagenome-genome-assembly--contig:-CS26-NODE-2302-length-13403-cov-7.856458_pt1 | contig 13403 bp, 10 predicted proteins | sample MGYA00242460_ERZ724007 | MGnify/ENA metagenome assembly ERZ724007
TTTATGTATGAATTAGTTGGCTAATTTTATAGTATTTACTGAATGTCCCTAAATAGAAAAAGGGATCGGGTACGGTATCATTCGTCTGACCGATGGAATAAACCGCCGATTTGTCCAAAACTTCGGGCAAGTCAGCGGTTTTCTCTATATTCTTGTGTAGTTGAGCGATATTATTTTTCCCACCAGACTTTGGTGTTGATATCGTCAGGTCCTCCCAGCGATTTTACTGCGGCCTCGTAATTGGTTTTATTGGTTTGTTGGAGGGTGGCCGGATAGTTGAACCGTACGGGGACCATTTTGTTGTTATCCATGCCTGCTCCGGGTTTCATTTCCGGGAGACCTGTACGGCGGTATTCGAACCAGGCCTGATAATCACAGAAGAAAGCGGCCAGATGTTTTTGAAGTAGTATCCGTTCGAGTGTCCCGTCGTATGTGGCTTTGGGGTTGTCGAAATAGTCTCCGGGGACTACCCCTCCCCATTGTTCGATTATCGCTTCTACGGCTTTCCGGTAGTGGGGGGCTGCCTGGTCTGTGATCAGTCCCCGCCAGGCCATTTCAGCTTTGATGAATTCAACTTCGGCATAAGTCATAAAAAGCACTTTCATCGGTGCCGTACCTAATGTTGCATTAATATTGGAAGCATTGTAATCGAATCGTTCGGTGGCAGCAAATCCGCTCGGATAACCTTTATAACCGATCTTCTCCTGGCTACCGTCGTTTTTGGTGGCTTCATCCATAAAAATAGGAAGACGCGGATCGTTCAACTCCACCAGTGTATTTACAAAAAAGGAAGCCATCGCTTTATTGGAACGAAAATCTTCGAGCCGGCTAATGGGTGAGTCGTACGGCGAGATACCGGATATCGGCAATAAAGCTCCGTCTGCATTGTTTTCAAATACCGGATACTTTACCGGATTTCCGATCATCTCCGCTAATTTGGCCAGACTGTTCATCTCCGAACGTTTCGAAAGCCTCAGTAAACTTCGCATGTGCAGCGAATTGGCGAATTTTCTCCATTTCCTGACATCCCCGTCGTATAATAAATCGGTAGAAGATAAACTTTCGGATTCATCGAAAAGTGAATTTGCCGTTTCCAGATCACTTAATACCTGTTCGTAGACTTTTTGCTGGGTATCGAACTTCGGAGTTAAGATTCCTTCGTCTCCCCGGCAAGCTTCAGTCATCGGAACATCTCCGAAGCAGTCGGTCAGATTGGCATATACCCAGGCTCTCAAGGTCAAGGCTACCGCCTGATAATTTTTACTTTCTGCACCGACGGCCAATTCATACATTTCTTTGATATTGGTCAGCTGGAGATAATAAGTATTCCAGGTAGAATTTCCGGCATTCTGTAAATCCGCATAACGATGTACTCCGCCGGTAGTACTGGTGGTGACCATAAACTGCATCAAATGATGGGTAAAACTATGGGCCCGGTTATAATTGAAATTGGCTAAATCGTAAAGGGTGGGCGTCATCAGAGTCGAAGGGTCGATTTTTTCCAGTCGGTTGGGATCGGTATTGATCTCGTCGAAGTTTTGGGTACAAGCAGTCCATCCGGTTGCCAATAGCAATAGGCCTATTATTTTTTTTCGTAACATAAATCTATTTTTAAAATATTAACGAACGATGATCAGAATTTCAGTGTCAGATTAAAGCCCATGGTTCGGGTAGAAGGTAATTGTCCCATTTCCGAACCCGGAACGATGGTACCGTTATTCAGGGTTGCGACTTCCGGATCGTATACCGGGAAATCTTTTGTCCACATGGCCAGATTACGCCCGTACAAGGCGAGGGTCAGGCGTTCGATACCGATCTTATTCAACCCCGCCGAGGGAATCGTATATTCGATACGGGCTTCCCGGAGCTTCAGGAAAGAAGCGTCGAAAGAGTTGGTCTCTACATTGGCACGCCTCCAATAATCGGCGTAGTATTTGGATACAGAGATCGGTACATTGTTGGGTACATACTGCCCCCGTTCATCCAGCATCACACCTTCACCGACGACTTCAAAATTGGGGTTTCCCCGGTATTTCAGGGTATGTTTCAATGTTCCGTGTTCGGTCATTTTATGGTGAGTCTGGGAATAAACGATACCTCCCCATTGACCGTCGAACAATATGCTTACCCGGAAATTTTTGTAAGAAAACTCGTTCGAGAAACCGGCTTTCCAGGCGGGATAGGCATTCCCTACATATTCGAATTCGGTTGTCCGGGCCGTGATCCCGTCTTTCCAAACAACTTGTCCGTCAGGGGCCCGTTTTAGTTTATAACCGTAAATATCACCGATAGAACCACCTACTTTTGCAATCAGGGCACAATTAGTACCTCCTGTATAAGCAATGGTCTGTCCATCGGTCAAACCGGCTGCCAGGGACAATACCTTGTTGTAATTTTTCGCCCAGGTAAAAGTTGAATTCCAGGTGAAATTTTTTGTTTTTACCGGGGTTCCGTCCAGTTGTAGTTCGATACCGCGGTTACGCACTTTCCCGGAGTTCATCGTTGCTTTGGTATAACCGGTCGTTTGATCCATCGGTACGTCGAGAATCTGATTCCGGGTGATATTGTTATAAAAAGCCAGATCCAGTCCGAAACGCTGCTTGAACATCCGCCAATCCAGTCCGACCTCTATGCTATTGGAGATTTCGGGTTTGAATCTGGCATTGTAAAGCGTGGAAGATACGGAAGCCGATCCCGGAAAGGCAGAGGTATTATAATATTTGGCTGTTTTATAGGGGGCGGTATCATTTCCTACCTGTGCCCAGGAAGCTCTCAACTTGGCAAACGATATTTGTTCGGGTAGGCGGAATAGGTCTGAAAGTATAAAACTCGTACTCACAGAAGGATAGAAAAAAGAGTTGTTGCCGGAGGGGAGTGTACTCGACCAGTCGTTCCGTCCGGTTACATCCAGAAAGATCTTATTGGCATAAGATAAGGTGGCTGTGCCGTACACACTATTTACCCGTTTGTTTCTTTCCGTAAAGGTGGTGATCGGGGCAGCGACTCCGTTACTCAGTTTATAAACTCCCGGAGTGATCAGGTCTTTTACGTAAGCCTGTTGCATTTTGTATTTATTGTCCATCCGGTTGGCTCCTACCGATACACTCAGATTGAAACTGTTGCTCAATTGGTTCCGGTAGGTAAGTAGAACGTCCGTATTGTTTTCGTAGCTGAATACATCTTGTTGCTGGTAATATCCTTTGGGGAAATTCTTCAGACCATAAGGACGGATCATTTCGCGGGTATCGAAACTCAGGTCGATACCGGAACGGATCATCAATTCCCATTTCGGTGAAAATTCATAGATGATCGAACCGGTTGCGACAACACCGTGTTTTTCCATCGGATTCAGACATTCGTAGGCGATAACGTAAGGATTGTCCAACCAGGGACTGAACGGACGCAATATTTCCCGTCCTTCTTTCCCTTTCACCCAGCGTTGTTGGTACCAGCGTACATCGACGCTCGGATTGGTCAGGATCATAAAATAAGGGATAGAGGAGTTGTTATATCCCGTTGCCGGCAGATTATCGCTTTGCCGTTTGACATAATTGACCTTGGCGGAAACTCTTAACTTATCGGTTACCTGGTTTTGGAAGGAGCCCGATACGGCGATCCGGTTAAAACCCGTGTTCGGCATGATCCACTCATTTTGGGTATAAGTAAGCGATAGGCGAACGGCACTTTTTTCCGACGAACCGTCGATCGCAATACTGTTGACGAGTGTATAACCTGTCTGCCAGAATGCTTTACGGTGATTTCTCTTCACCCATGGGGTACGGACCGTACCCATCTGCTGGGTTTCGGGGTCGTATTGATAATAGAGCGAACCGTCCAGTTTAGGCCCGAACGAAAGAGCTACATTGCCTGAAGCGGCTCCGTCTTCAGAATCTCCGTAAGAGTAATACAGTTTGCCCGAAGCATTGGTCTTTAAATCACCTTGACCGTATTCTTCCTGGAATTCAGGCCAGTGTAATACCCGGTCGAAACTGGAGTTGGAATTAAAAGTCACTCCCAGGTATTTTTTCTTTTTATTCACGCCTGATTTCGTCGTCACGAGCATCACTCCATTGGCTGCCCGGCTTCCGTATAAAGCAGCTGCGGTAGCTCCTTTCAGCACCTGGATACTGGCGATGTCATCCGGATTGATATCGGCTATGCCATTCCCGTAATCTACCGGTACGTCACCACCACCTCCGGCTCCGTAGGAGTTCGAGCCATCACCTGTCATCTGACTGTTTAAAGGCACTCCGTCCAATACGATCAAGGCATTGTTGCCGTCGATATTCAGAGAAGCATCCCCGCGTAAAGTAATCCGGGCGGAGGAGATCGGACCGGAAGAAGTCGACAGGATATTTGCTCCGGCTACTTTTCCGACCAATGCAGAAGCCCAGTTGGTCGGTGTCGCATCGGACATCATCTTTTCAGTAACGGTTTGGGTGGAATAGCCCAGGCCTTTTTCTTCTCTCTTAATCCCTAAAGCTGTGACTACTACGCCTTCCAGTTCTTGCCGTTCTTCTTCCAGGGTAACATCGATCACTGTTTTGCCGTTCCATTTCAATTCCTGTGTTTTAAAGCCTAAAAAGCTGAAAACGAGCACTGCATCTTTATCTGCTTGCCCCATAAATAAAGAATAAGTTCCGTCATTTTGTGTTACCACTCCCAGCGTTGTTCCTTTTATCAGGACGGCCACCCCGGGCATCGGACTTCCCTGTACATCTTTGACGGTGCCCGATAACACCATATCTTGCCCGAAACCTAACTTACAGGCAAGACATAAGACCCATAAAGTCGTAAAAATTCGTTTTGTCATACTGATTTTACACCTACTTTTCATAGTAATTTTAATTATTTTTTACAGGTGTAAAAGTATATTCAAGAAAAAACGGAATCATTACAAAAAAGTGAAGATTCCGTTAACCCGTCACGACTCAACTATTTTTTATCCTCTCATTGATCAGATCGCGGTATTCCCAGTAAGCTTGTTCCAATAACGGCATTTTTTCAGCGAAGAAAGCATATATTTTATCCCAATCCGCGGGATGGTATAGATTGACATCTTTCAATTCGAAATAAATCACACTTAACGGGCGTTCGCCCATGCCGAGGTAATCTTCGTCCCAATGCAGATCCTCCCCGCAATCCGCTGCCATGAGTTTCCGGTAAGACTGAAAACATTCGTAGATTTCGTATCTTCTCAAATCGTTTTTATGGTCGATTTGGAACAATACCAGAGCTTTTTGTTCATCGGCATAAAATTTGAGTTGGGTAGACTTGATTTTAACTCCTGTCAACACCCATTTCCGGTAAATCTTATGTTTGGAACAATAGCGTTTAAATCCGTTCCAAAAATTGATTTTAAGCTCTTTTGCTTCCTCCTTCGACCACATAATCGTTGAAAATTGAATATAAAAAAATGAAAATAATTATCTTTGCAAAGATAGAATTAATTGGGCGAAAGTTTATAATGTCTATGCCTTAGTTTAATTGCTTATGTTAGAACTAAAATACGATTATCACAGTATAGAGGCCGGATGTGACGAAGCCGGGAGGGGATGTCTGGCAGGTCCTGTTTTTGCTGCTGCCGTAATCCTGCCGGATAATTTTTCCAACGAATTGCTCAATGACTCTAAGCAGCTTTCGGAAAAACAACGGGCCGGGCTCCGTCCGGTCATCGAACGGGAAGCTTTGGCTTGGGCTGTGGCTAGTGTCGATAATCACGAAATCGACAAGATCAATATTCTGAATGCTTCTATTCTGGCGATGCACCGGGCTTTAGACCAATTGAAAGTACGCCCCGGACACATCATTGTCGACGGTAACCGTTTTAAAAAATACAGAGATATTCCTCACCTTTGTATTGTTAAAGGTGACGGTAAATATATGTCCATAGCAGCGGCTTCCGTGCTTGCAAAAACTCACCGGGACGAATATATGGAAAACCTTCATGCTCTTTTTCCCGTTTACAATTGGAAAAAAAACAAGGGGTATCCGACACAGGAACACCGGAAAGGAATCGAACAGGCTGGAGTTACGGAATTTCATCGTACCAGTTTTACTTTATTGGACTCACAGTTAAAAATTCAATTTTAAAATAAGAACCTATGCATTAAAACTTGCTCCCTTCTTTTGTATTTAGTTTATTGCTTTTAGCCTTTACCTTTTAAACTTTTACTTTTTATATGGCTTTCATCAATTCGATATTAAGTATTTTCACCCAGAAACGGTTGGCACAGATTGACTTTTTCAAGGCCAATCCGATAAAAGTACAACGGGATACGTTACAGGAATTATTAACTCTGGCAGCAAACACCGAATATGGTCGGAAATATCACTTCAACACTATTTTGACTGCCGAACAATACCGGGAGCGTTTACCGATCGTCCATTATGAAGACATCCGGGATCTGGTCCTGCGGACTATGGAAGGGCAGAATAATTTGCTTTGGCCCGAAGAGATCAAATGGTTCGCCAAATCGTCGGGGACTACCGATGCCAAAAGTAAGTTCATCCCGGTAAGTCCTTCTGTACTTGAAAATTGTCATTTCAGAGGGGGAAAAGATGTCATCGCTATTTTTAACAGGCTCTATCCGGAAGCACAGGTATTTAGTGGAAAGACTCTGGCTTTGGGGGGGAGTAGCGAGGTTTCTAAAAGTAATAGCCATTGCCAGTACGGTGATTTGTCGGCCATTATGATTTCTAATACCCCTTTTTGGGCCAATATGATGAAAACCCCCGATTCATCTATCATGCTGATGAGTAATTGGGAGGAGAAAATCGAGAAGATATGTGAGACGACGATCAAAGAAGATGTCCGTTGCCTGGCAGGAGTTCCTTCCTGGTTTCTGACGGTCATTCATAAAATTTTAGAAAAAACAGGAAAAAGCAACCTGCATGAAGTGTGGCCTAACCTGGAGTTGTTTATTCATGGTGGGATTAGTTTTATTCCTTACCGGGAACAATACAAACGTCTTCTGCCTGATCCTAAGATGAAGTATCTGGAAACCTACAACGCTTCGGAAGGTTTCTTCGGTTTACAGGATGATCCGGAAGATGCTTCTATGTTGCTGATGTTGGACTATGGGGTTTACTATGAATTTCTTCCTATGAGTGAGCTCGGTAAAACCAAACCCCGGACTTTATTATTGGAAGAAGTGGAAACCGGGGTCAATTATGCGCTTATCATTACGACCAATGGAGGGTTATGGCGTTATATGATCGGAGATACCATTCAATTTACTTCGGTTAAACCGTATAAGTTCAGGATTACCGGTCGCACAAAATTGTTTATCAATGCTTTTGGAGAGGAACTGATCATCGATAATGCAACAGAAGCGCTCAAACGGGCATGTGCAGAGACCGGCGCAGATGTTTACGAATTTACTGCGGCTCCTGTCTTTATGGAAGAAGGGAAAAAAGGCGCTCATGAATGGTTGATCGAGTTCAATACACCTCCTGCCGATCCGGAGTATTTTGCCGGTATCCTGGATCAGGAACTTCAAAAATTAAATTCCGATTATGAAGCCAAACGGTTGTTATCTCTGGAGCGTTTACGCCTGCATATCGCCCGTCCCGGACTTTTCAACGACTGGCTTAAAGAGAAAGGTAAACTGGGAGGACAACACAAAGTGCCCCGGCTTTGGAATGACCGGACACATCTTGAAGAGTTATTGCTGCTGGACCGGAAATAAAATTCGGACAGGGACAGGGCCTCCGGAGGGGCTTATAGATTGTAGGCCTACAGCTTTTAAAGCCGGACCGGTAGCTTTGTTGTGAAAATTGGAGGGGAAGTGATAGCTTCCCCAAACTGTATCCGGCGGCTTTGTGCCGGTCAGACAACGGTTTTTCCAGACCATCCCCTGTGCTGTTTTCCGGCTGTTTTATTGTTGAATGAGTTATACCGGAGGCTGTGGGAGTATACCGGTTTCATGGCCGGAAGGTTTATTTATCGGGGAGGAGTACCACTTTTTGCCGGGGGAAAATATGTCCGAAACGGTCGGTGACTTCGATCTCGATTTCCCGGGCTTTTTCAGATGGAGTAGCTTCAAAATAAAAGAAAGATTCCTGGGGTTGGGTATATTTCTCGGTCTTCAATCGGCCGACATATTCCAGATAATCGGGATCATAGCCGTTAAAACGTTGCATTGCCCCTTTAGCGGCTCCGTCTTCATACCATTTCACCTGCCATTTTTTATCCCAGTTCCAGACCTTGGCAATGACGCTGTTCGGTTTTTCTTTCACAGTTCCCCGGGGAAATACTTTAAATTGCCAGTTGCGCTCATGGCCTACGGATTTATAAAACCATTCTATTTCCGAGCCTGTAATTTCGAAAACATCATAACCGTTAGGGGTACCGTCACGATTTTCATCGGCTGTCCACCAGGTTCCGCAGATGGCTCCTATATTGTGTTCGATAATACCGGGTTTGATTTCATGGTTGGAATTCAGGTGGGTATGCCCTGAGATCAGACTGACAGGATGGTTTTTCAAAATACCGAACAATTCTTCTCCGCCGGGGATGATACCCCGGTCAGCATAATAAAAAGGGGAATGGGTGGCGATGAGGATTGGAGCATTTTCCGGAAGGTACTTTAAAAGTTGGCCTACCCATTGAATTTGTTCCTCCGTCAGGGCTTCGGTATATTTTTTATTTCCCTCGTAGAGGATGTTGTCGAGTACAATGCAATAGACTTTTCCTAATTGAAAAGCGTAATAAGCCGGACCGAAATATTTTTCGTAGGTGTGGGCAGAAGCTTTGTCCGACAAGATTTCCTTATCATGGTCGTGATTACCGATAACGGGATAAAAAGGTATCTTTAGTCGGGCCATTTCTTTTTTGTAGACCGGGAAGTGTTCGAAATGATCCCAGACGATATCTCCCAGACTGATTCCGGTGACCGGTGTAGCCGGGGGATAACTTGCAATCATCTCTTGCAGGTCGGGAATACTTTGGGTCTGGAAACGCTGGAACTGTTCATCCGTTTTGGTTTGTACGTCCGCGATGGCTAGCAGGATATGATGACTCCTTTTTCCTGTCTCGGTCAGCTGGAAGATATAATCTTCTTTTTCCGGATCCAAAGGCAGATAAAATTCAGGAGTTCCCGATCGGTAATCGGCCACATATCCATCCGGGGTCAGGAGGTAAACGAAACGGGCTTCCTGGTCGGTGTCGAGTAGGAAATTCCCTTTTGTGTCTGTCTGGGTGAAATTTATTCCGTCGGTGATGACGACATGGGATAATCCTTTATTTCCTGCTTTTACCTGTCCACGGATAGGCATACAGAAAGCAGCATGACTGAGAATCAGAAATGCTGCCGATAAACAAATTGTCAGGTTCATGATTTATTCTTTGATTAAGATAGAATTGAAAACAGTTAATATTTCTTCAGGAGATTTGGCCTTTTTCAGGGCTTTTTCGAGCTCTCCGGTTTCTTCCTCATAGTAAGCGACAAAGGCTGCATCCAGGCATTTCGACAGTTCTGCCGTAGCTGTTTGTTCGTTGATTTCCTGCCGGCGGACTGCTTTTTTGAAATAACTGTCCAGCTTCATAACCGAGTTATAAATCGCGGGTTTATAGATTTCCATCGTGTTATCGGTGAATCCTACCGTTGCTGTATGCCGGCGGACATATACTTTCTGAGTAGCATACAGTTTGCGGGCAATCCGGTCCCCGAGGAAGTGCTGGGGATATTCTTTCAGGTCTGCATGATTCAGGTCGATCCCATAATTGGTGAATACAAATTGAGGAGTTTTCGCCGGTATAGGAGTACTGGCTGAAGCTGCAGTCGTTCCATGTGTCTTGTTATCGGCCAGAGCCATCCGTTGAGCTTTTACCGAAAACCCTAATGCGATAAGTGCTAAAAATAAAATTGTAATTTTCATATTCTTTTTTATTCAATGTGATTTCCCTTATTTTTCAATGCAAAGTAAGAACAGAGAAATTACAGCCTGGTGAATAAATTATTTCGATTCGGTTAAATTTGGGGTACCGTAGGTTTGGATAAGAAAGTTAGTTACATGTTTGTTTTTTCCCTTCGGTTTCCTATTTTTGTTTCGGAAACATGGACTTTTTTTCCCGACATATTATTATTATATTTGTTCAGGTATTTTCAGTAATTCTATGACAGAGGAAGCGATGTTATTCCGGCGGGTGCAGGAGGGATGTTGGGAGGCTTTCGATGTGCTGTTTCATACTTATGCGGAACAGCTGTTTTTTTATGCGATGGGGTTTGTGAATAACCGGGAGGAAGCCAGGGATATTGTGCAGAGAACGTTTATTACTTTGTGGGAACAGCGGGGGAAGATTCAGTGTACGGGGGCTATTTATCCTTATTTGTTACGTTTGGTGAAAAATGCTTGTCTTAATTATCAGGTGCATGAGAAAGTGAAGGAACGTTATTTGTTGGAAAAACGAATGACGGAGGAGGAAGGGGAAGAAGTGCCGGCAGATGAGGAGGAGGAGTTTGAGGTGCAATATGCCCGTTTGCGGAAAGTGGTGGATGGTTTGCCGGAGAAATGCAGGGAAATTTTTATTTTGGGATGCGTAGATGGGTTGAGTTATAAAGAAGTGTCGGAGAAAATGGGAGTGTCGGTGAATACGGTGAAGACACAGATTAAGTTGGCGTACAGGAAGTTGAAATTAGAATTAGGAGGGCAAAATTTTGTGTGGGAGTGGACTGCTGGGGGAGTATTGTTTATATTGATGCAAAAATAATTTTCAAAAAAAGTATTTTTCTTTTCACCCTGATCGGCTATCTTCTTGTTTAGAAGATAGGAAAAGATAGTTAAAGCCTTTATAAAAAATAGACTTATGGTAGAACAAGAGGAAAAGAGATGGTTGCGTGCTTTGTTGGAGGGTGAGGTTGAGCCGGGAAGTGAGGAGTGGGAGCAAGTCTGTACGGATTCTGCTTTTACGCGGGTGAGGGAGAAGGTCGGTGCTGTTGCCAGACTGGATTTTACACAGCAGGAAGATGAGGTGGAGGGGATGTGGAGAGTGTTGGTGGACCGGAGGAAGAAGGGGTTGGAGCGGCGGGCCCGGGGGCGGAAACGTTTATTGCGGTGGATATCCGGGACGGCTGCGGTGGTGGCGTTGGGAATCGGAGGATGGTTATCGATCCGGGGAGTGGAAAGAGAACAGGTGGTTGTGGTAGGCGGAAGAACGGTAGAGGGTAGGACAGAGTTGGTGTTGCCGAATGGAGAGAGGCGGGTATTGGGGGACGGTAAGGTAAGGGTGGTGTCGGACAGTTGCGGAGAGATGCGGACGGAGAATAGAACGCTGATTGTAGAGTTGGGAGGGCAGGAGACGAAGAAAGCGGAGTATTATACGCTGAATGTTCCTTATGGGGAAAAATATAGTATTGTATTGCCGGACGGGACCAAGGTATTTTTGAATGCGGGGACGACGTTGAGGTATCCGGATCATTTTGAAGGAGGGAGCCGGGAAGTGTATTTGAATGGGGAAGCTTATCTGGAAGTGACAAAGGATGCGGAACATCCCTTTGTGGTGAAAACGGAGGAGGTGGAGGTGAAGGTTTTGGGGACCGTATTCAATGTGAATGCTTACCCGGAAGGGGAGTGGGTCAGGACAACTTTGGTAGAGGGGAAGGTAGAAGCGGTTTGCGGAGGTCGGTTGTTTGTGATGGAACCGGGAATGCAGGTGGCTTATTCGAAGGGAACGGGTGAGACTGAGTATAAAAAGGTGGACACACATTTGTTTACCTCGTGGAAAGACGGGTATTATGAGTTTGAGGAGATGGAGTTGGGGGAATTGATGCCGTTGCTGGGACGGTGGTATGCTGTAGGAGTGGATTTTGAAGAACCGGAATTGAAACGGTTAAAGTTCAGTGGGCGCTTGCAGCGCTATGAGACGGTGGCGGATTTGGTGAAGATGTTGGAATACACGGGGGATGTCGTATTTGAGGTGAAGAATGACCGGATTTTGGTCCGGAAGAGATAAAAGAAAAAGCAGGCAGTGGATCTGATCAATCCTCTGCCTGCCGGAGTTCAAGATACCTCCGGAAATCCTTGCAAGAAACGGAGGTATTCAATTTTAATTTAAACACAGCAAATTTATGAAAAAAATGCAGGACACAGCATCGCCAGGGCATTTTGTGTGCAGGCGGATGTTAATCTTAAAAACTTTTCTGGTAATCCTGTTGTGGAGTACCTGTCTCGTTTCTGGTTACAGGGGACATGCTCAGGAGAGAACGACGGTTACGGTGAACATGACGGATGTCACGCTGAATGAGGTGATAACCGAGTTGAAAAAGCAAACGAAGTATGATTTTTTTTACAACAGCGAGCTGGTGAAATCGAAGGGTAGAGTGAGTGTGCGGGCACGTAATTTAGATCTGCGGGAGGTGTTGGAACAGGTATTGACGCCGGTAGGGCTGGAATATGCTATTCAGCAGGATTTGATTACGATTCGTGAGAGACGGGTACAGCAGGAGGTGGCGAAGATAGAGATGATTACGGTGAGTGGCAAGGTGACGGATAAGGATGGTAATCCAGTGGTTGGGGCTACAGTTGTGATTCATGGAACGACACAAGGTGTGGCGACGGATGTCGACGGTAAATATTCTTTGATGACCCGTCCGGACGATGTGTTGACGATATCTTTTATCGGTTATAAAACAGAAGTGGTGCCGGTGAAGGAGAATAAACATTTGAACGTGATTTTGAGCCCGGCGTCGGAGGATTTGGAAGAGGTGACGGTGGTGGCTTTCGGACAACAGAAAAAAGAGAGTGTCGTGTCGGCAATTACGACAGTACGTCCGATGGACCTGAAGTCGTCTAACAGTGACTTGACAAGCAGCTTTGCCGGTAAGATCGCCGGTATGGTAGGCTGGCAGACAGGGGGATTGCCGGCGGCTTTAACGGAAGATGAAATGAATACGAAATTTTATATCCGTGGTATTACGTCGTTTCAGACAGGGGCGAATGTGGACCCCTTGATTTTGTTGGATGGCGTAGAGTCGTCGAAGCTGGATTTGGCACGTATAGCTCCGGAAGATATCGAAACATTCAGTGTGATGAAGGATGCTTCGGCTACGGCGATGTACGGTGCACGTGGTGCGAACGGAGTGATTTTGGTGACGACGAAAAAAGGACAGGAGGGGAGTGTGTATGCGACAGCACGTTACGAGACGGTGTTTTCAATGCCGACAAAGCGTATCGATGTGGTGGATCCGGTGGATTATATGAAAATGTATAACCGGGCGCTTTTGACCCGGGATCCGTTGGCAACGCCGAAATATAGTGTGGAACGTATCAACCGGACCCGCTCGGGAAAGTATCCGTCTTGGGTTTATCCGGCGAATGACTGGTATAAGATTTTATTCAAAAACTATAGGTGAGTTCTATCAATTCAATTTATCCTCTTGTATCAGACAGCAGAACTCTTT
>ENA-UONQ01002319-UONQ01002319.1-human-gut-metagenome-genome-assembly--contig:-CS26-NODE-2319-length-13350-cov-9.837382_pt1 | contig 13350 bp, 14 predicted proteins | sample MGYA00242460_ERZ724007 | MGnify/ENA metagenome assembly ERZ724007
AGACCCCACAGAGGCATTACAGCTGGTCTGCGCTCCCTTCACTGAAGCGGAGGATTACAGCTGGTTCATCCATGTGCGAGAGCAGATGGTGGAACGGTATGGAACGGCTGAGCAGCTGGCAGAGTACCGCCGTCAGACGGAATTGCGTGGAACGCCGGAGCAAGAGGTGCGCCATTGGATGGGAAAACAAATCTTCTATTTCTCTCATGGCAGCGATGTGAACCATGCTTGGGCTGCAAGTCGTACCGTAGATGAATTGGATGCCATTGTAGAGCGTTTTATGATGGCAAAAAAACGATATGATATATGGAATGAAGAAGATGAGGCTGCTTATCAGCTTTATCTTCAGGAGCAGGATACAGAAAAAACGAACCTATCGAACATGGTATTTGATTGCCAATCCTCGTAATTTATCGAAAGAGTTCGTTCAACAAGAGTTGGAGTTCCGTTTTAAGTTATTCTCTGAGAGAAAGAAGGAAAAGAAATGAGTGGAGAAGTTTTTCAGCAGAATTTAGATGATAAGAAAGGTTCTCGTCCTGGCGGTCCTTTTATCATACAAATGTTATTCAAAGAACAGGTTGAAATGCCGAAGCAAGAACAAATATTGGACACTATGAAGCGTCATATTGGTAAAGTTGATTGCTTTTGCTGTGATGAAAAAATGGTAGGCGTTGCTGCTTTGGAACATATAGCGGAGTTTCAAGATGGAAAATCTCCTGTGCAGCTTTTTGTCATGGGATGTTCCAGCTTTGAAGGCAAGAGCTTTGATGCGTTTTTGAAAAGTCAAATGTGGGACTGTCAAAATGACAGAGATCGTATTTTGGAGGAATGTCAGTATCAGGTGATGGCAACGGATATGTTGGCAGGTGCATTGGCTGCTCAGGAACGAGCTGATTTGGATATGGATTTTACGGAGGCTCTTGCGGAACTGTTTCCAACGTGCGAGGCTTTCTATTTTCAAAACAGCGGTAAATTGTTTTTGGCTGAAGATTTAAGAAATAATCAAATTTCTGGATATGACCGCTTCATTCGTTTTGGTGTCAATGTGCGTTTTTTCAATATAGAGGGAACGGAGGATATGCTCATTGATACAGTTGGCATGAATACATTATATTTGCCAGATCTTCAGTATCATTTTCATGATGTAGATCCAAACTGGATTGTAAACCACGCATATAATGTTGCTTCCTATATTTTGGAAAATAATAATCCAATCCAAGATGGAGAAACGGTTGATGGTATGGTAAACGGAAGAATGAGCAGTCAGATACAGTGGAAATGCCAGTACGAGGAAGCCTTGATTCAACCTGTGAGGGAAGTTATAGATATCCATATGGGAAACTATGCTTCAGGTGGACGTTGAAATATGAAAGATATTGTATTTCTCTGATGGAGGTGATATTTTGAACGGTAAAATTTTATTTTTTGATGAATGGAAAAATTTTAATGCTTCGTTAAACGAAGAAATAGAAAGTCGAAAATTAACCGAAAAGCAAAAAGAAGAATTTTATAAAAATGGTAAGTTTAATAAAAAATATGATGATTTTCTAGAAGAATTTTTGGGGACCATTACAGGTACCATAGCAAACTATATGAGTACATATCATATAGAGAAGAAACAAGAAAATGATAAAAATATAACCATATGGAACAAATATGGGGAGAAGGATTTGATTTATATAGTTTTTATCTTGATAGTATATCAGAATTTAGAAATTCTCTATTAAATTATTTAGATCAGTACTATACGGTTGATAATTCCATGAAAGGAATAGTGGTTTTTAAAGTACTTGCTTACTTACAGGGGCGAGCCATACAAACTGGTAATGAAATACTTGTTTTATTGAGAAACGGATATGTAGATGGAGCATATGCTCGTTTTAGAACTATGTATGAGATATGTGTGCTTGCACATTTTATATCAGATCAAGGTGATGAATGTGCAAAGGCGTATATAGAATACAATGGGGATTGGTATGATTGGGCTGGGAAATTTATGTCTAAGTCCAAAAAACATTATACATTTAATGATATTGAAAAGGAATGTAAAGTCAATCTGCAGCCTTGGAAAGCCGAATATAAATTATCAAATAAATTAGTTCATGCTTCATCTCAAGGAACATTCTCAAGATTATCGCTAGAAGGAGATTTTGTTGATATTCCAATAGGTCCAGTAGACTCTGGTATTGTTACTCCTGCAACCAATTCTTTAACTACATTATTTGAAATCAATAAAGTGTATTTTAGTATAATTCCAGATCCTATTATGAATTTATGGATATTGGCACTTCAAAAAATAAAAAATGAGTGCTGTAATAAATTTAAGGAGTTGGAAAAACTTCATTTTCCAGACAAGAAATAATAAGATTACTTCAGTACAGGGGATAATATCTTCTGTACTTTTTTATGTAATATTCTTATTTTGCTTTTTGTTCCTTTTGCAGGTTATAATATAATCATAGAAGTATAAAAGAGGTGATAGCATGAGCGAAAAAACATATATCGCTATCGACTTAAAATCATACTATGCTTCCGTGGAATGTATGGAACGTGGACTAGACCCATTGACAACAAATCTTGTGGTGGCAGATGCCAGCAGAACGGATAAAACCATTTGCCTAGCTGTGTCACCTTCTCTTAAAGCAATGGGGATCAAAGGGAGACCAAGGCTTTTTGAGGTAGTGCAAAAGGTAAAGGAAATCAATTATGAACGTAAAGCCCGCTTGCAAAGTAAAGAATTCATAGGCTCCTCCTGTGATGCTGATGAATTAGAAGTAAATCCTGCTCTTGCGGTTGATTATATCGTAGCTTTGCCAAGAATGAGTTATTATATCAAGCAAAGTGCCTATATCTATAATATTTATATGCAGTTTGTTTCCCCTGAGGATATCCATGTTTATTCCATAGATGAGGTGTTTATGGATGTGACACCTTACTTGAGAACCTCTGGATTGACTGCCAAAGAATTTGCAATGAAAATCATTCTCGAGGTTTTGAAGAAAACAGGTATTACAGCTACTGTTGGTATTGGTTCTAATCTGTATTTAGCTAAAGTTGCCATGGACATTAGAGCTAAGCACATACAGCCAGACGAAAATGGCGTACGTATTGCGGTGCTTGATGAAATGTCATATCGTAGGCTATTGTGGGAACATAGACCACTCACAGATTTCTGGAGAGTTGGACGAGGCTATGCGAAGAAACTGGAGGACAATGGTCTGTTCACAATGGGAGATATTGCAAGGTGTTCCATAGGAAAAGATACAGATTATCATAATGAGGAGTTGCTGCATAAACTCTTTGGCATCAATGCAGAATTATTGATTGACCATGCATGGGGATGGGAGCCTTGTACCATTGCGGATATCAAGGCGTATAAACCGGAAAATAACAGTATGGGTTCTGGTCAGGTGTTACATTGTCCTTATCCAAATGAAAAGGCAAAAATCGTGCTATTGGAAATGGCCGATCAGCTTTCTTTAGACTTAGTGGAAAAAGGTTTTGTGACGGATCAACTTGTTTTGACAATAGGTTATGACAGAGAAAATCTGAATGATACTGAAAAAAAACGTTCTTATACTGGCAAGATCAAAATAGACCATTATGGTAGAGCAGTCCCGCAGCATGCACAAGGTACGATTTCACTTGGTAAACCTACTTCTTCCAGCAAAAAGATCATCGATGCAGCAATAAGACTTTTTGAAGATATTACGGATGAAAAGCTTCTGATCCGAAGAATCAATATTGTAGCAAACCATGTGATCGCAGAAGAAGATACTCTAAATAGTCATACTTGTGAACAATTAGACCTCTTTACAGATTACTCTGAAAAGAAAAAATTAGAAGAAAAAGAAGCTGCTGATAGAGAAAAAGAGAAAAAACTACAACAGGCGTTGCTGTCTATTAAGCATAAGTTCGGGAAGAATGCTGTTTTGAAAGGTGTTAGCTTGGAAGAAGGTGCAACAGCAAAAGATAGAAATAATCAGATAGGAGGACATAAAGCATGAGTGGAAAATATGATGATATCATAGATTTGCCGCACCCAACTTCCAAAAAACATCCACGAATGTCAAGACAAAATCGTGCAGCACAATTTTCACCTTTTGCTGCACTAACGGGATATGATGCGGCAATTCAAGAAACAGAACGGAACACAGAGAAAAAAAGAATACTTAGTGAGGACGCCATTGCAGAAATCAATGAGAATTTACAGCTTATACAAGAGAAGAAAAATGAACATCCTTATGTGCATATTACCTACTTTGAAAAAGATATAAAAAAAGATGGCGGAAAATATCAAACAATAATATGTCAATATAAACATATAGATGAACGTAAAAATATTTTGATTACTATTGATGGAAATGAAATACCGATAGAAGATATTTCATCTATTTACTTATATGAAATAGATTGATGCATAAAAAAAGACTACTTTAAAGAGTGGTCTTTTTTTTGTGCATCCAAATGACATATAGTGACATTTTTTGTCGAACAAAACATCCATCCAATTGAGCTGTTTTTACAATTTTTTTCGATATTATTCAGTATGATAAATACATAAAATGTTGGAAAAGGTCGTGATAGCTATAAGGATGCGATAAATTATGGAAGAACACACAAAAATGTAGGCGAATCTTGTGAATACATAAAGAATATTATCAATCCGAGCCTATTTTGTAAAAAAGAAAAATACGGTAACTTTTGTGCGAAAAAATCCATTCAACATCAAATATTTCATATTTTCAATTGTATATATAAAATAGCTATGTCAAAAAGCAAATCTCAGTTTGAGGTTTGCTTTTTTTGTTTTGTAAATAGGTGCCGTTCGCCACCAGCCTCTGATTTAAATTTGCCGCTAAAAAACAAATTTGAATCGGAGGAATGACTATGTGTAAAAAATCTGAAAAGCAATACTTTGTTCAAGTTGGAAACAGGCAGGTGGAAGTAAACCAAGAGGTATATTTGGAGATATATAAAGATTACTTATATGAAAAAAATCAAGAAAGAAAAAGAAGAAGGAATAATATTATAAGTTTTGACGCCATGAACGAAGAAAACGATGATGTTTATGATTTTGTTCCTGATCTACGTTCCAATACGGAAGAAGAAGCGATACATAAAGTTACAATGCATAAGATAAAAGAGATTCTGAAAAAAATAGATCCCGATAATATTATAGCGCTTAATTATTTATTTCAATATTCAGAACAAGAAATATCAGCTATTTTAGGAATGAAACAATCTACATTGAACAAGAAAAAAAGAAAGATTTTGAAATGCTTAAAAAAATTTCTGAAGTAAGCAGTAAAACTCAGTTAAAATACAAGCAGATTTTAAACTAAAATTTGCATAAAAATATAGGTCTAATTGCAAAACAAATTGTAAATATCGATGAAACTAAAAAAATTTTAAAATTCCTTTCATAAAAACCCTTCGTAGTGACCTGATATATGAAGGGTTTTTATTTTCACCTTTCTGAGTTCTTTGAAAACCGAATACCCAGCAATATAAATACGTTACTCTGTTTCGCCCGAAAGGGACAAGCAGCACGATGCAGTGCGCCATGACGATTCGTTACAACAGAACGTGAAATAAACATATTTTTGAGAGAGGTTCGTTTGTCTGTAATACATAATTCGAGCGATTTTGCTGTATGGGAATGATCTTTTGGCAGGATCAAATGCCATGACCGGAACAGAGCCCATAATGATACTTCTGCCGAGTCCCAGACATCGCAAGGACGGCAGCCCGCATGACGGGGGAGGTGAAAAGCCTATGTGTGCAGCCAAGCACAGTTTATATTGCTGCCCAATGCCGGGGAAGTAGTGTCAAATACGGCAAATTAAATCAGAGTATTATACTAAGCCGTATGAGGCTCATGCGGCTTAGTTTTACTATTTTTTATTTTTACTTTGCTATCTTAAAAAGCAAAAATAAAAAACAGTAAAAACGAAAAGGAGGAATTGATATGACAGAAGAACGAACTCGCAATGAACTATTTTATCAGATGTCAAAAGAACTGTTGAATCAAATGCTTCAAAGGAACTTCATTACATATGAACAGTATGAAAAAATTGATGCGTTGAATATTGAAAAGTACCAGCCTTTTTTTCAAAAGTAAGTTAAAAAAGGAATAGATGTGTATGAGCTTTCGTGGTATTGTCTGTTCTGAAAAAAGGAAAGGAGGAAGACTATGAATCAGCAAGTAAAAATAATTCAGCCGGTTACAAAAGAAAGTGCCAGTAAAATAGGAATTAGAGTTTGTGCGTATTGTCGTGTCAGTACTGATAAGGCAGAACAAATGGGATCATATGTAGCACAGAAAGATTATTTTGAATCAAAAATAAAGCAGACGCATGGCTGGATTTTCGTAGGAATATACGCAGACTATGCCAAAAGCGGCACAACATTTGAAGGAAGAGCAGGCTTTCAGAAAATGCTTCAGGATTGCGAAAATGGACAAATTGACCTGATTATGGCAAAGAGCATAACCAGATTTGGTCGTAACGCAATGGAAAGTGTAAGTGCAGTCAGAAAGCTAAAGGCGCTTAATGTTGGTGTATATTTCGAAGAAGGCGGCATCAATACACTTACGGATCAAAGTGAACTACTATTGACCATTTTCTCTGCAGTCGCACAGGCGGAATCGGAAAGTATATCAACAAACGAAAGATGGTCTATACAGAAGAAATTTTTGGAAGGCAGTTATAATGTCGGAAATGTAGCTTATGGATATTGCAGAAATGAGCAAAACCAGATCGTGATTGATACCACTGGAGAAATTGTAAAGTTTATCTATGACGAGTATTTAAGTGGAAATGGAGCTTGGAGCATTGCGAAAAAACTGACACAAATGCGAGTGCAAACCAGTACAGGAAGTACAAGATGGAGTGCGCATACAGTAAGGGATATGCTGAAGAATACAATTTATAGTGGAGATATGCTGTACCAAAAATACTATACCACGGGGTTCCCGTTTAAACAAAAAGCAAATCATGGAGAACGTGCTATGTATCTGATAGAAGATAATCATGAGCCAATTGTGTCAAAAGAAGAGTTTGAGAATGTACAAAACTTGTTTGCATATCGAGAACGAAAAAAGGTGGATAGCAGTAAAAGGTATGATTTTACTGGAAAAATCGTTTGTGGGAGCTGTGGATCGAATTTTAGAAGGCATACGGATACAAAAAAGAATGGTATTAAAAAATATCAGTGGTGCTGCAAAGAGCATATTGAATCAAAAGACTATTGTCCAATGAAGGCAGTAGATGAAGAATTGATCAAAACCAGATTTGTTACCATGTGGAATAAACTGCAGAATTCATATAAAGAATTGCTGTATCCCATTGTGGAAACATTGGAACGAACAAAAGTAAGTTGTGAAACAAAGGAAAAGATAGAGAATTTGGAAAATCAAATAGCGGAATTATCAAAGCAGAGTCGATTATTGAACCAGGCAATGGCAAAACAATGTATCGACTCTGCTTTTTATATGGAACAAAGCACTTGTGTAAAAATAAAAATAGATGACTTGAAAGAACAAATTAAAGATTATGAAAATCCTGAAGAAATACAAGCAGAGATCATAAAAACAAAGCAATTGATTGAACTGATAAAAACAGGACCAAATTTCTTGGAAGAATATAGTTCAGAAGTATTTCTTAGCATAGTAGAAAAAATTGTGGTAGAGCCAAACAATGAGTTGGTATTTATATTAAGAAATGGTTTGATGCTGACAGAATATTATAGCGCATAGGGGGAGTGCAGATGACTGGGCGAATACTATACGGATATCGAATGGAAAAAGGCATTGCTGCTGTGGAACAGACAGAAGGAGTATACGTACAAAAATTATTTGATGACTATATCAATGGAATACCACAGTACAAATTATTACCTGAATTAATCCAGTACGCAGAAAAAAAACAACTGCCTTTACCGACTATCAAAGCCAGTTATATGAAGACTTTATTAACTAATCCAAAGTATATGGGAGATAGCTTGTATCCTCAGCTAATCAGCAAAGAGGTATTCTTAAAAGCACAAGAAATTAGAGAAAAACGATTAAAGAAGATTGGTAAGGATGATGTTTACACATCATTGGCAGATCAAGAAAAGTATTTTCTTAAAGATATGCTGGTTTGTGGGGAGTGTGGCAGAGAGTATAAAAGATATAAGAGAAAAATTGGAAGAAAAAAGAAAGCCTTCTTATGGGATTGTGCAAAGCATATTTCAAACAAAAGCAGAATTTACTGCAGAAATATCCATGTGACAGAGGAACAAGTAAGTTATGGATTTATGATGATATTAAACAGGCTGATACAAAACCCCGACATTTTAACAATGCCACCTAAAAAAGAGTTTATAAAAGAAAGCGCCAGATATAAAGGTGTTGATCGAGAGATTAAAAAAATGGAGAGTGGTGAATTAGAATATGACCAACAGGAGCTGCTTCAGTTAGTGTTAAAACGTGCGGCACTGAAGTATTTAAGTACACAAGAAAATGTCTATGACCACTACACACAAAAATTGTGTGGAAGATTAGAACAGATGAACAGAGTGACTGTGTTTGATGAACAGGTGTTTAAAGAATTCATTAAAAGAGTGATCGTACATAAAGAAAATGCCTTGACCTATGTGTTTAAAAATGGGAAAGAAATCAGGATACCAATTAAGTGAAGGAGCGAGATATTATGTCAGAAACAAAGGTGAAAATTATTCAGCCCAAAAACAACAAGAGCAAAATAGAAGAAACTGAAAAAAAGCTAAGGGTTGCCGCCTATTGCCGTGTAAGTACAAACAGCGAGGAACAGGCTAACAGCTATGAAGTACAGGTGAGTTATTATACAAATTATATACTGCAGAATTCAAAGTGGGAAATGGCTGGCATATTTGCAGATGATGGCATATCAGCTACAAACACCAAAAAAAGGGATGACTTTAATGCCTTAATCAATGCCTGCGTCAGTGGTAAGGTAGATATGGTTCTTACAAAATCCATAAGCAGGTTTGCGAGAAACACGGTAGACAGCTTATATCATATCCGATTACTGAAAGAAAAAAATATACCTATCTTCTTCGAAAAAGAACAGATCAATACCATGGAAGCTGCTGGAGAATTGTTAATCACGATACTAAGCAGCTTGGCTCAGGAAGAAAGCAGAAATATCAGCGAAAACGTAAAATGGAGCTTAAGAAAGAAGTATGAAAGAGGCGGACTAAATACCAGCCGCTTACTTGGATACCAAAAAGGTGATGATGGGAAACTGCATATTGTACCAGAAGAAGCAGAGGTTGTTAGATACATATTCATGAAGTATCTGGAAGGAAAAAGTAGTTGTGCCATAGCAAGGGATGTAACAGCACAAGGTAAGAAAACGATTCGAGGAAACACAGTGTGGAATCCATGCGTCATTGATAAGATCTTACAAAATGAAAAGTACATGGGAGATATGTTGTCACAAAAAACATATACCAGCGATTTCCTAACAAAAAAACGAGAAAAAAATGTAGGTGCCCTCCCACAGTATTACGTTGAAAATTCACATGAACCAATTGTATCAAGAGAAATATTTTATATGGCGAGGGAAGAAAGGATTCGAAGAAATTCTCTTCGTAAATTAGCAGCAGGAAATAGAGAGAAAGAAGGAAAAAGCAAACACAGCGGCAAGTATGCATTAACAGAAATCTTGGTCTGCGGCGAATGTGGGCGATCATATAGACGCCAAATCTGGTCTAAGTATGGAGAAAAGAAAGCAGTATGGAGATGCAGCAATCGTTTGACATATGGAAAAACTTACTGTAAAAACTCTCCAACATTGGATGAGGAAAGACTTCATGAAAGCATTTTAGAAGCACTGAACAGAATCATACGAGATAAGGATGCTTTTATGGATACCTTTAGGGAAAATGTAATGACTATACTACAGACAGATTTAGAATACAGAGAAGAATGCAATGACGATATGAAAGAACTTCAAAAACAGATCAGGGAGCTTATTCAAAATAACAAAATTACAGATGAGCAAGAAGAATATGAAATAATTAGCCGAAAGATTGATGAGATCAGAAGAGAACGCATTGAACGGATAAAGAACCGAGGTGCTGAGAAAAGTCAGAAATTGAAAATGGAAAAAATATATAGTTTCTTAGAGCAAAAGCATGAATTAAGTGAATACGATGATAGCCTTGTAAGAAGTTTAATTAAAACAATTCGTGTAATTAACGAGCAAAAAATGGAAATACACTTTAAGTCCGGAACAGTAATGACACAAAGAATCATTGAGAAGGAATACTAAGAAAGACTGGCAGAAACACTATTGTTTCTATAAATGCGAAAATCAAAGCTTCCTGGTTTCACAGGGAGTTTTGATTTTGGTATTTTACCAAAATTAAGATATTTCAATACTCATATTTTTTTGAAAAGAACAACGAAACAACATAATTCGACTAAGGAGCTTACGCCAAGGGGGTACCAGGCTTGCAGGGCATACTTATCCTAACCTTATGCAAGCTGGAGGAAGAATAAAGAGTGATTTCAGCAGAAAGTTTACAAAGCTTCAAAATGCTATAAGGCGTAAAATACTTTTCCGTGAGGAAGACATTGGAAAATAGTTTTTTGGAAAAATGCAGAAGTTGTTTTGCTGGTATTTCCAAGAGGATCGCAAGGGAGGATGACTTGACATATTTGACATGAAAGATTCATGGAAAAATTATGATGAAGATGCCCTAATGGCAGCAGTGGACTATTTTGCGGAATTTTTGGAAAAACCGGATAAAGAAATCCTGCGTGAATGGGTGATGACACATGTTCCGGCAACAGAAGTATTTACCGGAGATATGGATGACGGCGACTTCCTTGATAATGAAGCACTCCTTGACCCGTTCCCAGAATTTGCGGAAGCGTTTTCGCCGCATTCAGAAAGATGGGATTTATTTTGCATAACTTGTGAAGATATGTCTGGTGTCTGGCTGCAAGAGTGGGATACCTTCGATCCGAAAGTTTTGCAAGAGGTTGTTGAACTTTTTGCGTTGTTCGTTAAGGAGCCTCATGCAGAGATAGAAGACTGGGTACGGGATAACATCAACCCTTCTTGGGCATTGGAGTTTGCGCAGGATTATGAGAGTCAAGTGGATGTCATTTATTCTATGATGGGAGAAGCCCCTTTTTTGGCGTTTCATGAGAAATTTGCGCCTGGCACAAAAGAATGGACGTGGTGCTGCGGATTACTCATAGATATGGGGGCGGAAGATATAGAGGAACTAGATTCTTATGAAGCGTGAGAAAGCATTAAGGACGGCTATAACAGAAATTTTATAAAAACTACTTTTTACAAAGAAAGCGCGGTATGAAAATCGAATTCGTACCGCGCTTTTGCTTTGCAAAACAGCAAAAGACCTCAGTAGGAGATCCATATTTTTGAAAAATATTGTTGCAAATCATAACAAATTGCATTATTTCTTTATAAAATGTGAGTTTCATTTATACACTGTTTTAAAGTATCTTTTTTCACGCGATATAGTGCGTAAAAAACATGAGGGAATTTTACACGAAAAAATGAAAAAATATGTATAGAGATATATCTGTTTTTATTAAATACGGTAGAAATAAAAATAAAAAAATATTATAATGAATAAAATGCAAACAAAAAATGCGGGAAAATAGCGAAAATATAAAAACGGAAGAAGTGAAACATGATGAGGTATGTAATAGAAGATACAAAATATTGTTTCAAGTACGCATTTGATACGGAAACCGGCGCTTATGTACGGACAGGAATATTAGATGACAAAGGGAGGGACACGGGAAAAGATCCCTTTCAGGCATCTTTTCCGCATTTGATTGATGTAGGAATTATGGGGCACTGCATTCATGGCAAGACGGGACTCTGCGCCAAGGCTGGTGTGGGCTGCTACCAAAGTGGATTATGGAAAGAAGAGCCCAATATGACGGTAGAAGATTTCCGCTGGATCGCCGAACAATGCAAGGGAAAAACCAATCAGTTTGCCCTTGGCGGACGAGGAGACCCGGATCAGCACGAACAGTTTGCGGAGATTTTGCAGATTTGCCGGGAAAATCAGTTGGTGCCGAATTTTACCACGTCCGGCTATGGAATGACGCCGGAAATCGCGGCGCTTTGCAAGCAATATTGCGGTGCGGTAGCGGTCAGCTGGTACCGCAGCAGCTATACCTTGCGGGCGATACAGCAATTACTGGATGCAGGCGTGAAAACAAATATTCATTATGTATTGGGGCAAAACAGCATAGAGGAAGCCATAGAACGGCTGCAGAAAAATGATTTTCCGAAGGGCATCAATGCGGTGATTTTCCTTTTACATAAGCCAGTGGGGCAGGGAACGGCAGAAAATGTACTTTTGGCAGATGACTCAAGGGTGAAAGATTTCTTTGCGCAGATAGACGCCCAGCATACGTTTAAAGTGGGGATAGACAGCTGTCACGTGCCGGGAGCAGTGAATTTCTGCGGAAATATTCATCCGGCGTCTTTGGATACCTGTGAAGGCGGCAGATTCAGCTGTTATATTAGTGCGGATATGCAGATGACGCCGTGCAGTTTTGATCAGGAAAGGAAATATGAGGTTTCCCTGCGGACGTATACCATAGAGGAGGCGTGGAATAGCCTGGAATTTGAAAATTTCAGGAATCGGATGAAAGGCGCTTGCCCGGCATGTGAAAAGCGGGAACTTTGTATGGGCGGATGCCCGCTGATGCGGGAAATTGTGCTTTGCAGCCGTTCGTCCAAGCAATATATAGAATAAGGGGGAAAATTATATGAAAATCAGAACAGATTTTGTCACCAATTCCAGCAGCAGTTCCTTTGGGATTATCCACATCAAGAGCAAAGCGCTCGGAGAGTTTCTTGAGAAGTACCGAAACGCTGATATTCCTTGGACGACGGATTTCATAATAGATAATGATATGATCCATATTGAAGATATGGATGACATATTTGTGCCGAGGAACCCGACCTGTGTGGAGGAAGTGCTGTTTGCCTTGCTGGATATGCTTGCCGGGGTCGATTTAGAAGATGTGGAATCGCCGGAGTTCCCGGTAGATTATGATTACAGCGAAGAACAGGTGAAGATGCTTCTGGAAGCGAATAAAAGGGTGAAAGAACTGACCGATTCTATCAAGACAGTGGACTGGCATACCGGTATTGCCGAATGGGGTATGGACGAGGAAGAGGAAGCGGAAAGCGGCAGCGACGCTATTTTTCGTTACGATCGTGAGAAGAAAATCAGCGAGTATGAGATGTTCTGAGAAAATAGGAACTTGGACTATAGTCAATAAAGTGGACACAATTTATAAAGAAAAGTGCCGAGTACAGC
>ENA-UONQ01002324-UONQ01002324.1-human-gut-metagenome-genome-assembly--contig:-CS26-NODE-2324-length-13323-cov-6.400513_pt1 | contig 13323 bp, 11 predicted proteins | sample MGYA00242460_ERZ724007 | MGnify/ENA metagenome assembly ERZ724007
GGTTTTGGCGGCGTTTTTTGCATACTTTTTGCCGCTGCTGGCAAAAAGTATGTCGCCGAAGGCACCCCAGTGCAAAGGCAGGCGGGACTCCCCGCCTGCCTTCCCGCTTCTGTCCGTTTTTACGCCGCGGCCGCGTCCTCCTGCCGGAACAGCAGCGTAATGCACCACAGTCCCGCGATGCCGACGAGCGAATAGATCACGCGGCTGAGCACAGCCATCTGCCCGCCGCACAGAAACGCCACGCAGTCAAACCCGAACAGCCCGATGCTGCCCCAGTTCAGCGCGCCGACGATCACCAGAATCAGCGTGATCGTGTCAATGACCTTCATGCGGATTTCCTCCTTTACCGTTTTCTGCTCTCATAGCCAGTTTACCCCGAAGCAAGCCGTATTATATAAAAATTTTTGTCAGTTCTCCTGAAAAAGTGTTTGAAAATTTACCGGAAAACGATTGAAATACACCACCGCTTTATTGTATAATGCCGTCAGGAACAGTTTTTACCAGAGCCATCGGATTTTTTTGCTGACAGAGGAGGAAAACCCATGAACCAGAAGTTTGAAAAGCTCGGCTTTTATCCGGCGGATATCCTGCTGCCCAAGGGACAGGATATGACAAAGTGGGCCGTCGTGGCCTGTGACCAGTTCACCTCGGAGCCGGAATACTGGCAGGCCGTGGAGCAGCAGGTCGGCGACGCCCCGTCCACCCTGCGCCTGATCCTGCCGGAGGCGAAGCTGAAGGATCCCAACGTGGACGAATATATCGCGGGCGTCAACCGCACGATGGACAAATACCTCGCCGACGACGTCTTTACCCTGCTGCCGCAGTCCCTGCTCTATGTCGAGCGTGAGCAGTCCGACGGCCGCATCCGCCACGGTCTGATCGGCATGGTCGACCTTGACGCATACGACTTCACCCCCGGCTCCGGCGCGCTCATCCGCGCGACCGAGGGGACGGTTCTCGACCGCATCCCGCCCCGCGCCCGCGTGCGCCGCGGCGCGCCGATCGAGCTGCCGCACGTCATGCTGCTGATCGACGACCCCGACCGCACCGTGATCGAGCCGCTCACCGCCGCGGCCGGCACGATGGAAAAGCTCTATGACTTCGATCTGATGCAGGGCGGCGGCCACATCCGCGGCTATAAGCTCTCGGACACGCAGATGGACGCCGTCGCCGCCTCCCTCGAGGGGCTGACAAGCGATGAGGCCATGCAGAAGAAATACGGCGTCTCCGGCGCAGCCCCGCTACTGTTTGCCGTGGGCGACGGCAACCACTCCCTCGCCACGGCCAAGGCCTGCTATGAGGAGCAGAAGAAGGGCAAGACGCCCGAGGAGTATCTCGCGCTGCCGAGCCGCTTCGCCCTTGTCGAGGTCGTCAACAATCACGACGACGCGCTGCAGTTCGAGCCGATCCACCGCGTGCTCTTCGGCGTGGACCACGAGAAGTTCATGAAGGCCTTCCAGGCCGCCTACCCCAACGCCTACGAGGGTAAGGGCGAGGGCCACACCATCGAGTTTGTCTGGAACGGCGAGAGCCACTTCATCACCGTTCCCGACCCGAAGGTGCAGCTCGCCGTCGGCACACTGCAGGGTGTGATCGACCCGTACCTGAAGGAAAACGGCGGCGAGGTGGACTATATCCACGGCGACACCGTCACGCGTGAGCTCGGCTCCAAGCCCGGCAACATGGGCTTCCTGCTCCCCGCGATGGGCAAGGATCAGCTGTTCAAGACCGTCATGGCCGACGGCGTTCTCCCGCGCAAGACCTTCTCCATGGGTCACGCGCAGGATAAGCGCTACTACGTCGAAGCGCGCAAAATCGTGAAATAAGGCTGGAAAACCGCCTTAAAATCGTGTATGATAAGAGCCGTTGGGGACACGCTCCCCGGCGGCTCTTTTCTGTAAAAAATTCCCCCGAAGGAGGATGGAACGATGTTTTCAATCTGGTGGCCGGCGTTTTTACTGCCGCTGGCGATGGTGCTCGGCGGTGTCGCCGGGGGCGTGCTGCCGGGGCGGAAGTACCGCGGCCCGCGCGGCGTGCTTCCGTCTGAGGAGCAGCGCGAGGCGGACAGGGTGTTCTGCCGCTTCCTCTGGCAGTTCGGTCTCGTGTACGCGGCGCTCGCGTTCATGGTGATGCGCACGGTGCGTCTCGTCAGCCTGAGCGGCCAGCGGTGGTTTCTGATCGGCGCCGTCGCGGTGGAGATCATCGGTGCGGCGCTCATGGTGATTCCCGTGGAGCGGACGCTCCACGCCCTCTTCGGCGAGGACAGCATCGTCACGGAGCAGGCTCCGGCGAAGATCAACCTCGCCCTTCTCGTCGGCGAGAAGCACCCGGACGGCTATCACGACGTGACGTCCGTGATGCAGAGCGTCTCCCTCTGCGACACGGTCACGGCACGGCGCACGAGCGGCGGCACCACGCTGACGTGCTCGGATCCGACGCTTGCGTGCGATGAGACGAACCTTGCCTACCGCGCGGCGGCGCTGTTTTTCGAGGAGACGGGCGTCGAGGGCGGCGCGGCGCTGACGCTTGAGAAGGTCATTCCCATGCAGGCGGGGCTCGGCGGCGGAAGCAGCGACGCGGCGGCCGTACTGCGCGCACTGCGCAGGCTCTACGCACCCGACATGCCGCTCGAGGAGCTCGAACGCATGGCCATCCGGCTCGGGAGCGACGTTCCCTACTGCGTCCGCGGCGCAACGACCCTCGTCGAGGGGCGCGGCGAACATTTGACGCAGCTGACGGCGCTGCCCGCCTGCTGGTGCGTCCTCTGCAAGCCCGACATCGCCTGCCCGACCGGCGTGATGTACGGCGAGATCGACCGCCGCGGCGCGCACCTGACGCTCGACGTGCAGGAGATGGTGCGCGCGCTGGAGCGCGGCGATCTCGCGGCGGTCTGCGCCCTCGTCGGCAACGTCTTTGAGCAGGTGATCGACCCTGAGAGCGACATTTTCACCATCCGCCGTCAGCTCACGGAGCTCGGCGCGGACGCCGCGTGTATGAGCGGCTCCGGCTCGGCAGTCTTCGGCCTGTTCACAAAGGAGGAGACGGCGCGAGCGGCGCAGGAATTGCTCTCGCAGGACTATCCCCGCACATTTCTCGCAAAAACGGTATAAAAACGGAAAACATCGGCCACAATGCAGACAAATCCGCAAGGAAATCTACATAGTGGACGGTGTTTTTTATGACTGAATCGAAGCTCAGATTCTGGGAAATTGCGCTGCTCTTTGCGCTCGCGGCGGCGCTCATGTGGGGCAGCTGGTCGCTGCAGCAGCAGGACCGTCTGGAGCGGAAGATGATCCGCCTGCACGTCATCGCGAACTCCGACTCGGAGGCCGATCAGGCGCTCAAGCTGCAGGTGCGCGACCGGGTGCTCACCCTCGCAACGGACATTCTCCGGCGGGCGGACAGCCGCGAGCAGGCGGAGCGCGACATCGAAGCGGCGCTCCCCGACCTGCAGGCCGCGGCGGCGGACGAGATCGCCGCGCAGGGCTATAGCTGCGGCGTCACGGCGCGGCTCGAGCGCGCGGAGTTTCCGGAGAAGGACTACGACGGTTTCTCTCTCCCCGCAGGGGAATACCTGGCGCTGCGCGTGGTGATCGGCGAGGGACAGGGGCGCAACTGGTGGTGCGTTGTGTTCCCGCCGCTGTGTACCGCCGCCGCGTCCGACTGGGAGGAGACGGCCATCGCCTGCGGCATGGAGGGAGAGGACGTCTCGCTCATGGCGGGCGAGGCGGGATATGTACTGAAATTCCGCTCGCTCGAGCTGTGGGAGAGCCTGCGGCAGCGGCTTGGGCTGTAAAGTGTTATTGCTTTATCGTTATTCTATTTACAAAGAAATTCGTATGTCTTAGGTTGGTTCTTGAATCGGCTTGTCCGGACTCCGGCGGGGTACTTTCTGTGCGCACAGAAAGTACCCAAAGATGCGCAAGAAACCGGATGGTTTCTTGACTTCCTTCCCGGTCGGCAAATAGGGTTTCAGTAGGACGTGTCCTAAATTTAGTATCGTCTCTGCTCCTGCGCCGCTGCCGCTGACGGTGCAAAATGTAGGAGCGTTTACGCCTATCGGCAGGGCGATGTGGGCATCGCCCCGCCGGAGGTTGGAAGAAGTTCCCTGGTTAAACGCGGTGAGGCACGCAGAACCCGCCCTACAGTGTTCGACCGGAAAACCTCTGTAGGGAGGGGGGGCCTGTGTGGCCCGCCGCGAAACAACCATGTACTCCTACATTTCAAAGCATCAGCGGCAGCGGCGCAGGAAATCGACGAAGCGCCGCCAGCGGCGGATGAAGCGAGTCGATTTCGAGGAAGTGTCCCGATTGGCGGCCGCGAAGCGGTCGGGAATCGGCTGATACGACGGTGCTTGCAGAGACGATCCTACATTTAGGGCCCCTTGCAAAATTTTCCAAACGTGTGGGACGCACCAAAACAACTTCCCAATGTGCGGGGCGCGCTTAGGAATCCAAAACCTTGGTTTTGGCGGCGTTCTTTGGTTCCTTTCTTTCGCCGAAGAAAGAAAGGAACCCGCCGGAGGCACCAAACGAATCCCCCCACACAAACCACACCCCCGCAGGACAAAACGTCCCGCGGGGGTATTTTTCCCGTCAGAGATTGCTGTGCCGGTGGTTCGCCCGGCGGCGCAGGTCGTGGCCGATGTTCGTCATGCACAGAAGCGTCACCACCAGAAACACGCCCGGAATCACGATGATCCACCACGTGTTTGTCAGCAGCGCCTTCTCCGCGAGCGAGAGCATGCTGCCCCACGAGATCACCTCGAGCGGCAGACCGATGCCCATGAAGCTCAGCGTCGACTCGGCAATCATCGCGCTGCGCACGTTCATGACGACCATAAACATGATCGACGAGAGAAAATTCGGCGCCAGGTGGCGGCGGAGAATGTAGAAAAAGCTCCCGCCCATGCACTTCGCTGCGAGAATATACTCGCTGCCGCGCAGCTGGCGCACCTCCGTGCGCACGACCTTGGCGATGCTCGTCCAGCTCGTCAGGCCGATGACGAGCGAGATGCTCCAGACCGTGGCCTTGCCCAGAATCGCCTGAATCAGCACCACGAGCAGCAGGTTCGGTACGCTCAGCAGAATCTCCGTCAGGCGCATCAGCAGGTTATCGAGCCACACCGGCGCGCTGCCGCTCAGCGCGCCGAGCACGACGGCGATCACCGTGGAGATGGCCGTCGCGAGCACGCCGATCGCGAGCGAGATGCGCCCGCCGTACCAGATCATGGAGAAGATGTCGCGCCCCATCGTATCCGTCCCGAAGAGGAACTCCCGGCACGGCGCAGCGGAGACGTGCTGCAGGTCCATATACGACGGGTCGTGCGTCATCAGCAGGCCGCAGCCGAGACAGCCCACCGCGATCACCGCCAGCACCGCGGCCGACGGCCAGCACCGCAGCCGACGCGGCCGGCGGCGCGGGGTGGGCGGCTCCTCCGTCTGCCGCGGGCCGACGAGGGTAAAGCGTTCGTCCGTCATGTGCGCTCCCCCTCCTCCCGCGGCACGTCCGCGCGGATGCGCGGGTCGAGCCGTTCGTTGATGATCTGCGCGGCGATGCTGCACAGAATGACGACCGCGCCCGTGAGGATGCACAGCACCATCAGCAGGTTATAGTCCTTATAGCGCGCGCTCTCATAGGCGAGCGTGCCGATGCCGGGATAGGAAAACACCGTCTCGACAACATAGGTGCCGCCGAGGATGTGCGGCACGGAGATGGCCATCAGGCTCAGATACGACGGCAGCGCATTCCGCAGACAGTGACGCAGCAGAATCGTGCGCCGCGAAAGCCCCTTCGCCCGCGCAAGCAGGACATAGTCCGCGCGCACCTCCTCGAGCAGCTTGTTGCGCAGCATGTAGGCGTAGTACCACAGGTGGCTCAGCACGACGACCGTCATCGGCAGCACAAGATGGCGCAGCCGGTCGCCGAAGCCCCCGCCGCCGACGGCGTAGGCCCCCGAGCTCGGCAGCCACCGCAGCGCCACCGAGAACACGAGAATCAGCACGAGCGAGAGCCAGAACTCCGGGATGCAGCTTGTGACTGTCCCGACTTTGCAGAGGATCCGGTCGACAGGCCGTTCCTCTTTCCACGCGCACAGCACACCCAGCGCCATCGCCAGCGTGAAGATCAGAACAAAGCCGATCCCGCCGAGGATGAGCGTGTTGCCGACGCGGCTGCCGATCACCTCGAGCACGTCCATCTTATACTTATAGGAGATGCCGAACTCCCCGTGCAGCGCGCCCGCAAACCACCGGACGTACTGCACATAGATCGGGTCGCTCAGACCGAGCTTTTCCTCCGCCCAAGCGCGCTCGGCGACGCTCATCTTCTCGACTCGGTCGCCGTAGTACGACACGAGCGGGTCGCCGGGGGCGAGACGCGCGATATAGAACACCAGCACGCTCAGCACCAACACGCTCACGACAAACGCGAGAAGCTTGCCACCGTAATAGCGGATGCAGCTCTTTTTCATCGGCTCTCCCCCTCCTCCCGCAGGACAAAATGCTCCGGTGCAATCTCCGTCAGCTCGCCCCGCGTGGAATACTCCTCCGGCTGCGCCAGCGGCGGCCGGGCGCGCTCGGCGCGCGGGTCCGGGATGGGAATCGCGCGCACAAGCGCCCGCGTATACGGGTGCGCGGGGCGCTCGAAGATCTCCCGCGCCGGGCCGACCTCCACCAGACGCCCCCGGTACATCACGCCCACCCGGTCGCACAGAAACTCCACCATCGCGAGGTCGTGCGCGATGAAGAGGAACGAAAACCCGTGCTCGCGCTGTAGATGGCGGAACAGATTCACGATCTGCGCCTGAATGGACACGTCGAGCGAGGCGATCGGCTCGTCCGCCACGAGCAGCTGGGGCTCCATGCACAGCGCCCGCGCAATGGCCACGCGCTGGCGCTGGCCGCCGGAGATCTCGGGCGGGTACGCGTCGAGATACCGCTCGTCCAGCCCCACATAGTGCATCTGAAACGCCGCCTCCGCCCGGCAGGTGCCGCGCGGAGGGGTGATGCGGTGGATGCGCAGAGGCTCGGCAATCAGGTCGCACACCCGCATCCGCTGGTCAAGGCTCGAACCGGAGTCCTGAAAGATCATCTGGCGCGTCGTCTGCAGCATGCGGCGGCTGGCACGCCGCGCCGCCGGGTCGCAGATATTGATCCCTTGGTAGTAAATCTCGCCCCCCGTCGGGCGGTAGAGGTTCATGATGCAGCGCGCGACGGTGGACTTGCCTGACCCGGACTCGCCGACAAGGCCGAACACCTCGCCCCGCCGGATCTGGAACGACACATCGTCCACCGCGCGGATAAACTCTCTGTGCCCCAGCGGGAACACATGGCGCAGATGGCGCACATCGAGCAGAATGTCCCGGTTATCCATGCAGGCCACCTCCCCCCGGGGGCGTGATTTTCGGCGCGCGCGGGTCGAGTAGCCACGTCGCGGCATAGTGCGTATCGCTCACACGGAACATCGGCGGCTCCTCCTCATAGTCGATGGCCAGCGCCCACGGGTTGCGCGCGGCGAAGGCGTCCCCCTTCGGCGGATCGAGCAGCGCCGGGGGCATGCCCGGAATCACCTGCAGCTCCTCCGCCCCGCGCGAGAACGCGGGCAGCGAGCGCAGCAGGCACCAGGTGTAGGGGTGGCGCGGATCATAGAAGATCTCGTCGACCGTCCCCGTCTCGACGATCTTCCCCGCGTACATGACGGCCACGCGGTCGGCCACGCGCGCCACGACGCCGAGGTCGTGCGTCACAAACACGGTCGCCGTCCCAAGCCGCTGCTGCACCTCGCGCAGCAGGTCGAGGATTTGCGCCTGAATCGTCACGTCGAGCGCCGTTGTCGGCTCGTCGGCGAAGAGAATCGCAGGCGAGCCCGCGAGGGCGATGGCCATGACGGCGCGCTGGCGCATGCCGCCGGAGAAGTGGTGCGGGCAGAGCTTCATGCGCTCCTCCGCTCGGTCGATGCCGACAAGGCGCATCAGCTCCAGCACCCGCTCCCGCACGGCCGCGCGCGAAAGCCCCGGCGCGTGGACGCGCACGGCCTCGGCGATTTGGCCGCCGATCGTCATCGTCGGGTTGAGCGAGGTCATGGGATCCTGAAACACCATGGAAAACAGCCGCCCGCGCAGCTTCTGCAGCTCGCACTCGGACTTTCCCACAAGCTCCTCCCCGCGCACGCAGATGCTCCCGGACTTGATGCGCGCCACGTCCGGCAGCAGCCCCATGATGCTCTTGCAGAGGACGCTCTTGCCGCAGCCGGACTCGCCCACGATGGCGAGTACCTCCCCCTGCCGCAGCGAGAAGCTCACGCCGCGCACGGCCTGCACCTCGCCCGCCGCCGGGTAAAAGCTCACCGCCAGATTTTCCACTTCCAGTAATGCCGCCATAGTCCGTCCTCTTCCCGATACGGGCAAAGGGGCTGCTGCCAGCCCCGCCCGTTTTTTTATTTGTCTCCTATTTGGTCAGGCGATTTCCCAGTTCTGAATGTTCCAGAAGATGCCGACGCCGTGGTGCCCGAGCACCGTGTCCGTGTCGATGCCCTTGATGTTCGACTTCGCGACGTAGTTCGCGTCGATGTAGCAGATGAAGGCATAGGCCGGATCGGCCGCCAGCGCCTGCTGGAAGTCGGCGTAGTACGCCTTGCGCACCGCCGGGTCGTCGGACTGGCGCGCCTTGGTCAGCGCCTCGTCGACGGCGGCGTTGGAATAGCTCGAGTAGTTCGCGCCCTTATCGGTGCCGAAGACTTTATAAGTGTGGTCGTCCGCGTCGAAGGGGCTGCCCCAGCCGATGAGGCAGGCCATCTGGCCGCCCCAGTCCATCTGCGCGGGGATCTCCACGGTGCAGTTGATACCGATCGCGCGGATCTGCTGCGCCGCAGCCTGCGCGATGTCGATGCGATCCTGCTCGCCGGACATGACGCTGATCGTGAAGGCCAGCTGCTCGCCGCCGCGGGTATAGAAGCCGTCCGCGCCCAGCGTGCAGCCCGCGTCCTCGAGGATGGCGCGCGCCTTGTCGGGGTTATAGTCGTAGTGCTCGACGCTCTCGTCGTTGTAGATGTTCCGCTGCAGCGGGCCGTAGGCGGGCATGCCCTCGCCGAGGAGGACAGAGTCGACAATCGCCTGCCGGTCGATGGCATAGCAGATGGCGGGGATGATGTCGCGGTTCGCCGTCCAGTAGTCGTTGGCGAAGTTGAAGAGAATGCCGCGGTAGTCCGCCGTCGTCATGTCATAGAGCGTATAGCCGTCCGTACCGGCGAAGCTCTGGGCGTTCTTCGGGTCAAGCAGCGCCAGATCCAGCTCGCCGGACTGCAGCTGCACGGCCTGCGCGTTGTCGTCGGGGACGATCTTGAAGATCACGCGGTCGATCTTCGGCGCGCCGAGGTAGTAGTCCTCGTTCTTCACCAGCACGATCGACTGGCCCGCGTCCCAGCTCTCGAGCTTATACGGGCCGGTGCCGACGGGGCTGCGGAAAAAGTCGGACTCCTGCATGTCCTGCCCGGCGAGCAGGTGCTGCGGGAGGATGCCCATCGTCATATACTCCAGAAACGCCACGTTCGGCTCGGTGAGACGGAAAGCGACGGTCTGCGCGTCGATGACGGTGATCTCCTCGACGTCCTCGTAGTTCGGCGCGTTCTCGGAGCCGTTCTCGGGGTCCATGATGGCCTCGATGGTGAACTTGACGTCATCCGCCGTGAACGGCTCGCCGTCGTGCCACTTCACGCCCTCGCGCAGGTGGAAGGTATAGGTATAGGTCTGCTCGTCATAGTCCCACGTCTCGGCGAGGCCGGGGACGATCTGGTCGTTGCCGTCGTGGGCGGTCAGGCCGTTGAAGAGTAGGAGGTTGATCTCCCCGTGCTCATCCATCGCGGGGTTGATGCGCGTATAGTCGGCGGAGCCGTAGACAAGGGTGGTGCCGCTGCTGTTGTCATCGGCACTTCCGCCGCTTCCACAGGCCGCGAGCGACAGCACCATCACCAGCGCCAGCAGCAAAGACATGGCTTTTTTCATAAAAGATTTCCTTTCTTTTTCCGGCAGTCGTGCTATAATGCAGTTACCTGCCTTGATTGATTCGATCTGTGCGGGTACCGCTCCCGGTCTGCTGCTGACAGGCCGGGGGCATTTATTTTATCGGTCAGTGCGTCAGCTCCGACCGGACTTCGTCGAGCGTGCGGCCCGTCTCACGTGCGATGTGGGCCAGATCGTCGTATTCATATTTCACGCGGGACGCGCCATAGCCCTCGGAGAGCTTGCGGCGCACCTCGCCGTAGGGCGTCTGCACCGTTTCGATCCGGCGCGTGAGCACATAGCGGCGGCAGCTGTGGGCGCGCACGCCGATGCTCGTCGTGTGGCGCAGCATCAGCCCCGCGATGCGCTCGCTGTCCTGCTCGCGGCAGAGGACGCAGAGCATCACGCCCGGGCGGGACTTCTTCATCCCGACGGGCACCGTGAACGCCTCGAGCGCGCCCGCGGCGAGCAGCTCCTCCAGCGCGAAGCCGACGGCTTCGCCCGTCATGTCGTCGACGTTGCAGCTCAGCTCCGTCACGGTGTCGCCCGCCGAGCCGCTCTCGCCGAGCATCGCGCGCACGCAGTTCGCCGCTTCGAAGTCCTTCTTGCCCATGCCGTAGCCGATGGCCTGCACGCGCATGGGCGGCATCGCGCCGAAGCGCGTGGCGAAATGGCGCAGCAGCGCCGCGCCCGTCGGGGTGCAGAGCTCGCCCTGCACCGTCCCGCCGTAGATCGGGACGTCCCGCAGGATAAACGCCGTCGCCGGTGCGGGGACGGGCAAAATCCCGTGCGCGCAGCGCACCTGCCCGCTCCCAACGTGGATCGGCGAGACGACGACCTCATCCGGCGCCAGCCGATTCATCAGCAGGCACACCGCCGTCACGTCGGCGATGGCGTCCATCGTGCCGACCTCGTGGAAGTGGATCTCCTCCACCGGCATGCCGTGTGCGCGGCTCTCCGCCTCGGCAATCAGGCCGTAGACCGTGAGGATGTCGTCCTGCACCTGCTGCGGCAGATGCAGGTGCCCGCGCACGATATGCTCAATATCGTGCAGGCCGCTGTGTTGGTGATGGTGGTGCTCGCCGTGGCCGTGGTCATGCGTATGCTCATGGTCATACTCATGATGGTGTTCATGCTCGTGGTGATGGTGGAGCATCTCCTCGGACTCCTCTTCGCCGTGGATTCTCACCGACATGTGCGTGCCGCCGATGCCGCATTTGACCGCGTCCTCGCGGACGTACTCCACGCCGGGGATCCCCAGCGCGTTCAGTTCCTTTACAAAGCCCTCCGGATCGGGCAGCAGCTCCAGCAGAGCCGCCGTCAGCATGTCGCCCGCCGCGCCCATGCCGCAGTCGAGATAAAGCGTTCTCATTTCGTCCCTCCAATGTGGTTAATCATGCTTGCGAGGTAGCCCGCACCGAAGCCGTTATCGATATTCACGACGGACACGCCGCTCGCGCAGGAGTTGAGCATCGACAGCAGCGCCGAGACGCCCCCGAACGACGCGCCGTAGCCCACGCTCGTCGGCACCGCGATGACCGGGCAGTCGGCAAGACCTCCGATCACGCTGGCGAGTGCGCCCTCCATGCCAGCGATGGCGATGATGACACTCGCGCTCATGAGCTCGTCCAGATGCGCCAGTGTCCGGTGCAGCCCCGCGACACCCACGTCATAGAGCCGCACAACCTCGTTGCCGTGTACCTCTGCGGTGAGCGCAGCCTCCTCGGCCACGGGGATGTCGGACGTGCCGCCCGTCGCGACGACGATCTTGCCGAGCCCCGTCGGCTCCGGCATCTCACCGTAGATGCCGATGTGCTCGCCCGCACGGTAGTCGAGCGCCGGGTACACCTCCTGAATCTTCGCCGCCGATTCGGGCGAAAGACGCGTAATCAGAATCGTTTTCACGCCGTTTTTGAGCATCACGCCTAGGATGCCGATCATCTGCGCGGCCGTCTTACCCGCGCCGTAGATCACCTCGGCCGCGCCCTGCCGGATGCCGCGGTGGAGGTCCACCTTGGCATAGCCGATGTCGGCGAAAGGCTCCTTCTTGATGGCGAGCATCGCCTCGTCGACGGTGATCTCGCCGCTTTTCAGCGCCTCAAGCGTTCTTCTCGTGTCGCTGTTCATCCGCGCACCTCCAGATCCAGCAGCACCGCCGGATAGTATTTTTTCAGCTTCGTCAGGATCTCCTCACGCCGCTCGAGCACACGCGGCAGCTGCACCGCCGGGAACTGCAGCCGCGCCGCGCCCGCGTACCAGCGCACGCGGAAGTCGGTGAAGCCCATAGCGAACAGCTCGCCCTCGGCGCTCTCCGTCGCGCTGAGCTTCTCGGCGGTGATCTTCTCCCCCGTCGGGATGCGCGTGGCGAGACACGCGTAGGCGGGCTTGTCCCAGGTGAATAGCCTCGCCTCCTTCGACAGCCGCCGGATCTCCGGCTTCGTCAGGCCGCACAGGCGCAGCGGCGAGAGCACCTGCAGCTCCTGCAGCGCGCGCATGCCGGGGCGGTCGCCTGCGTCGTCGCTCGCGTTCGTGCCGTCGAGCAGCACCGTGTACCCGTCGGCCAACGCGGCCTGCGCAATCGAGGAGAACACGACCTTCTTGCAGTAATAGCAGCGGTTGGCGGGATTGGCCGTCACCGTCTCGTCCCGCAGCACGTCCGCGCGCAGCACCGTCATCGGCGCGTGAATGTCGCGGGCAAGACGCTGCGCGTCGTCCAGCTCAAACTGCGGCTGGAACGCGCCCTTGACGTAATAGGCGCGGACATCCGCGCCGCACTGCAACGCCGCGTACAGCAGATAGCTCGAGTCGACGCCGCCGGAAAAGGCGATGGCCGCCTTGGGGTGCTGGCGGAAAAATTCTTTCAGATCCATAGAGCTTCAACCTCCGTGTGGCAAAAATAAAAAGGCATACGATCCCCCGTGGGGGGATCGTATGCCTTCCTGTGCATACATGCTTTTCGTTTCCTATCTTCGTGCCGGGGACAGTCCGCGAGCTTCGGCTCCGGGAAGCAGCTCGGGCTGCTCAGGTGAACTAATTATAGCATAGCCTTCCCGAAAAACGCAAGGGCTTTTTCTGATTTTTTAGCGGATTTTGGTGGTTTTCTTGGAAATACAGTGTTTTTAGCGGTTGCTTTACCGGATAGTGGAATTTTAATATTCCGTGCATCTCATTTTCATTATTGAAATTGTGGCCAGCTGCGCCGTCGTGGCCGCTTCGGACGCAAAACGAGTTCGCTCCGCGTTTCTAACCACGTTACGAACAAAGCGCACTATGCATATGAATGCATACTATCCGATACGGGCCGAGCTGACGGCAAAAAGTCTCAC
>ENA-UONQ01002327-UONQ01002327.1-human-gut-metagenome-genome-assembly--contig:-CS26-NODE-2327-length-13316-cov-7.009879_pt1 | contig 13316 bp, 14 predicted proteins | sample MGYA00242460_ERZ724007 | MGnify/ENA metagenome assembly ERZ724007
GGTGCCGCCGCCTATGCCAAATAGAAGAAAACTACTACTTCCCGAACGGACAGATCGGGAAATGACACTCCGGGCAGCCGAGGCACAGCCCGCCCTCGCCGAGGGCGGCCACATCCGCGCGCGTCACGGGGACATCCGCCGCCACATACGGCAGCATCAGATCAAAAATCGTCGCGCCCGCGTACATTACGCAGCCCGGCAGACCCATGACGGGCATCCCGTCCTCAAAATACCCGAGCAGGAACATCGCGCCGGGCAGGACGGGCGCGCCGTAGGTCACAATCCGCGCGCCGGAGGCCCGGACGCCGCCGGGGGTGTTGTCATCGGGGTCGACGCTCATGCCGCCGGTGCAGAGAATCATGTCGGGCTTTTCCGCGCGCATGGCAAGCACCGCGTCGCGCACGGCCTCAACGCCGTCGCCGGAATAGACTTTCTTGATGGTCTTGATGCCGTAGGCCGCGAGCTTTTCCTCTACGACGGGGGAGAACGTGTCCTGAATCAGCCCCTTTTTTACCTCGTTGCCCGTCACGACGAGACAGGCGGTTTTACGGACGTAGGGGTGCAGAGAGAGGAGCGGCTCGCTGCCCGCGGCCTGTTCGGCGCGGCGGAGCTTCTCTTCCTCAATGACGAGCGGGATCACGCGCATGCCCGCGAGCTTGTCGCCCCTGCGGACGGCGGTGCCGCCCTTGCGCGTGGCGATCATGACCTCGTCCTGCGAGTTGACGGCGAGCAGGCGCTCGGAGCGGACGAGAAACAGGCCATCGCAGTCGGCGCGCAGCTCAATTTTGCCTTCTTTAACGGCGGTGCGCGTCATGTGTTCGCTCCCGCAGAGGGCGAGCAGGCGCTCGGCCGCGTCATTTTCGTGCAGCATGCCGGGCGTCATCTCCCAGACATAGAGATGCTCCTTGCCCATGGACAGCAGCACCGGGATGTCCTCCTGTGTGACGACGTGCCCCTTGCGGAAGCGCGCGTCCTTATACTGATCCTTGATGATCTGCGTCAGGTCATGGCAGAGCACATGACCGACGGCGTCCTCGGTTTTGATGAGCTTCATACAGATTCCTCCACAAGGGCGATTTCATCGCCCGCTTTGATCCGCCCCTCCTCGACGACGACAGCGAAGATGCCGTCCGTCGGCATGACGCAGCGCCCTGCCGTGCGGCGGATGGCGCAGTCGCTGTGGCACTCCTTGCCGATCTGCGTCACGCGCAGCAGCGCCGGGCCGACGCGCAGGAGCGTCCCGACCGGCAGGTGCCTGAGGTCGATGCCGGCGGTGTTGATGTTCTCGGCGAAAACGCCGCTGTCGAGCGGAACGGGGCAGTCCGCGCGCATGGCGTCGACGCTCTCGACGGCGAGCAGGCTGATCTGGCGATGCCAGTCGCCCGCGTGCGCGTCGCCCACGATGCCGTGGCGCAGGCGCACGTCAATATAGGGGACGGGGTGCTTGCGCATGCCCTTTTTCTCGCTGATGTTTACAGAGACAACCTGCGCCATCTCACTTCACCTCGTATGTTCCGGATTTTCCGCCGTCCTTGTAGAGCAGGCGGACGTCGGTGATGACCATGTCGCGCTGGACGGCCTTGCACATGTCATAGACCGTGAGCGCCGCGACGCTCACCGCCGTGAGAGCCTCCATCTCCACGCCCGTCTCGCCGCGGCAGCGGATCTCGCTGAAGATGTGCAGCGCCTCGTCCTCTGCCTGAAAGGTGATGTCCGCCTTTGTCAGCAGGAGGGGGTGGCACATGGGGATGAGCTCCGCATTCTTCTTCGCGGCCATGATCCCCGCAACCTGCGCCACGGCGAGGACGTCACCCTTGCCGATCTGACCGGCGCGGATGTGCCCCATCGTCCCGCGCGCCATGCGGACGGTCGCGCAGGCGCGCGCCGTGCGGTATGTCGCGGGCTTTTCGGACACGTCCACCATCCGGGCACGGCCCTGCTCATTAAAATGTGTCAGTTCCATGGCGTTATCCTCCGATTTCATACATGCCGCGTCCGGCGCCCGAGCGCCCCTCCTCCGCGAGGTGGTGGCGCTGCGGCTTGGCGGCGATGCCGCGCTCAACCGCGCAGCGCAGCTCCGCACCCGAAAGACCCGCGAGCGGTATTTCTTCGGATGAGTGCAGGCAGGGCTTGAGCCGCCCGTCCGCCGTGACACGGATGCGGTCGCAGCCGCTGCAGAAGCGGTGGCTCATCGGGGAGATCAGGCCGACCGTACCGCGCGCGCCTGGCAGGCGGTAGACGCGGCAGACGCCCTGCGTCCCAACCTCCCGCAGCTGCGGACAGCGCGCGAGCACCGCGTCCGACGGCAGAAAGTGCGCCCGATCCCAGCCGACGCAGGTGCCCATCGGCATCAGTTCGATGAAGCGCACCTGCCACGGGTGCGTCAGCGTCAGGGCGGCGAAGTCGGCGATCTCGTCGTCGCTCACGCCGCCGAGGAGTACGCAGTTGAGCTTGAGGTTCTGGAAGCCCGCGCTCTCCGCGGCCTCCAGCCCGCGCAGCACATCCGCGAGCGAGCCGACGCGCGTGATGTCGCGGAAGCGGTCGGGGCGGAGCGTGTCGAGACTGATGTTCAGGCGGTCGACACCCGCCGCGCGCAGCGGTGCGGCCAGCGCGGGAAGGAGGACGCCGTTTGTCGTGAGACAGAGCTCCTCGATGCCCGGGATTTCCCGCAGCATGCGGCACAGCTCGACGATTCCGCGGCGCACGAGCGGCTCACCGCCGGTGAGACGGATCTTCCGCACGCCGCAGGCGGCCGCCGCGGCCGCGATGTCCCGCAGCTGCTCGAGCGAGCACATCTCGCTGTGCGTCCGCTTCTCCACGCCTTCCGCGCCCATGCAGTAGCGGCAGCGGAGGTTGCAGAGGTCGGTCACGGACAGGCGCAGGTATGTAATTTTCCGGCCGAAAGTGTCCTGCATGGCGTGTCCTCGTTATTTTTCTGAAAATACTACCTTATTATAGCAAATCCGCTGTGTATTTTGCAAGGTGGACGTGCGGCAATTTCGGAAATCTGTTCGGTAATACCGAAAACTTCTTGACGAAGATGCGCACGGGCGGGTACAATGGGAGAAGAAAAGGGGGGTGCAGCTTGGAGAACAGGGGAACCGTGCGGTCGGTCGCCAAGGCGATGGAGCTGCTGCAGCTGCTGAGCGAGCGGGGCGAGCCGCTGTCGCTGACGGAGATCGCGCGGATGCAGGAGCTGCCGAAGAGCACGGCCTTCGGCCTGCTGAACACACTGCGCGAGTATGAGATGGTGTCGCAGGGGCGCGACGGGCGGTACAGTCTCGGCATCCGGCTGTTTGAATACGGCTGCCGGGTGAGCCGGGCGTGGGACGTGCCGCGGCTGGCGCGGCCGTATCTCGAGCAGCTCGCGGCGCAGGTGAACGTGTCGGCGGTGCTCTCCATCCGCGAGGGCGACCGCGTGATGACGCTCGATCAGGTCGAGGGGCACGGGAGTCTGCGCGTCGTGTCGGAGGTCGGCGGACGGCTGCCGCTGCACTGCACGTCACAGGGGAAGGTATTCCTCGCAGCGCTCGCAGAGAGCGAGGCGCAGGCGCTGCTCGGGCGGCGGCCGCTCACGGCATACACGCCCCACACGGTCACGGACGCGGCGCAGCTGCTGGCATCGCTCGAGCAGGTGCGGCGGCAGGGCTACGCCGTCGAGGACGGCGAGTATAAGATCGGCCTGCGCTCAGTGAGCGCGCCGGTCTATGGCGTAGACGGCGCGGTGCGCTGCACGGTGGGAATCGTCGGCATGCTGCGCAGCACGCACTCAGAGGAGTTCCGCCGCGCGGTCGAGCAGGTCACCGCGGCCGGGCGGATGCTCTCTGCCGCGCTGGGATATACGGGGGAGTAGGTTGGTCTGAAGTGAGATTGGCCGCCAATCGGCTGGCACTTCCTCGAAACCGATTCACTTCATCCGCCTCTGGCGGCGTTTTTGCATACTTTTTGCCGCTGTTGGCAAAAAGTATGTCGCCGAAGGTACACCGGAAATTCGGAAACCAGCCGCACCCACAAAAAATCCGAGGGGCGATCCATCCGGATCGCCCCTCGGGGTGCAGATGCGGTTTTCTCAGCCGAGAACATAGACCGTGCAGTCACGGCGCCCCCAGCTGCAGGCGGTGCTGTACTCATCGAACCAGAGGTCGATCTTGTTGTCCTTGATGCTCGTGCCGCAGTCGCGCGCAACGGCCATGCCATAGACCCACGAGCCGTTCGTCGTCTGGATGAAAAAGCGCGTCCCGTAGGGGAAAACGCTCGGATCCACGGCGATGTTGCCCATCTCGGTGCGGTAGCCCGAGGCAGTGTAGCCCTTGGTGGAGTAGGCGGTGGCATTGCAGATGGTCTTGTAGGAGAAGGCCATCGTGTCGCCGGAGACAAACGTCAGATAGCCGCCCTGTCCGTCGTCGTTGTAGTGGACGGAGGAGATGCGGTCATCGCGGGAGACGGATGTCACCATCGTGCCGTATTCCACGATCTCGGTGACGGGGGCCTCGTCCGTCGTGCCGACCAGATCGGTCGAGACGATGACGCCGTTTTCGTAGGTGTCGCGGTATGTCTCCGTTACCACGGCGTCGCTGCCCTCCTGCACGACCCGCTCGGTTCCCTTGGCCAGCAGGGGGTTCGCGCGGCGCTCTGTCTCGTAGGGGACGACGGCCTCGGTGTTCCAGTCGTGGTAGAAATCGCGCACGATGTCGACGTGTACGCCGTCATCCTGCACGCTTAGCGCGACCATCTCGCCCGCGTCGGGCTCGAGATCCATGCGCCGCAGGAGGTTTTCCACCGTCTCGCGGCGCGCGGCGGCGGTGAAGGTTTCCCCATCCTTCGTGATGGTGACGTTTTCCTTCTTGCGCAGCAGGATCTGCAGATCGGCTGCGCTCGTGTCGGTGTGGAACTGCAGGGATTCGGTCTCGTAGGCGATCTGGTGCTCGCGGTCGATGATGTGAACCTGATCGTCGTTGTCTACAAAGACATACATCAGCTCCGCATTCTCCGCAGGAGGCTCCATGCACCAGGCGACCACGATGCTCAGCAGCACCGCCAGTGCCAGGACCGGGAGCGCAATCCAGCGGCTGCCCCGGGTGTGGCCCTTGCTCAGAATCTTCTTCATATTTACCTCTTCTCTCTGCCAAATATGGCACGGGCACGGACCAAAAGCTCCGGCCCGTTTTCAGTTGTAACAATAGTTACAAATTGAAAACATGGGTGCAGTATAGCATTCTCTCCCACTTTTGTCAAGTTTTTCGGTTTTATGTGAACCTACAGTACCACACTGGCCGCGAAAAATGCCCCATTTCCGCATTCGCCGTCGGGAAAGAACTGGAAAAACGGTAACAGAAAGTTACTTGCGGGATACAAAAGAAAACAGAGTGATTACTTCTTGCATGACCGGAAGATTTCCGGTATAATAAATGGGAAATTTCCGCCAAAAGGAGCGAAAACCATGCGTCCTGAATTTATTCCCGTGGGCCGGATCGTCAACGCCCACGGTATCCGCGGCGAGGTCAAGCTGAACCCCGAGGGCTGCGACCCCGGCTTTCTCACCGCGTTTGACACACTCTATATCGCGGGCGAGCCGGTGCGCGTGCTCTCGAGCCGCGTCCACAAGTCCGTCGTCCTGCTCACACTGCCCGGCGTGACGGATATGGATGCCGCCCTCGCCCTGAAGGGGAAAGTCGTCTCCATCCGCCGTGAGGATGCCCGGCTGCCCGAGGGCGAGTACTTCGACGAGGAGCTCGTGGGGCTGACGGTACTCGACGACGCGAGCGGCGAGGAGCTCGGCCGCGTCGACCGCGTGCTGACCTATCCCGCGCACAAGATCTATCAGGTGAAGGGCGCGCGCGAATATCTCATCCCGGCGGTGCCGGGGGTGTTCATCGCGTCCGTCGACCCCGACGCGGGTGTGATGCGCGTGCACCTGATGAAAGGACTGGCGACCGATGAGAATTGACATCATGACCCTGTTCCCGGACGCGATCGACGCGATGATGCAGCAGTCGATCATCGGCCGGGCGCAGGAGCGCGGCTATATTCAGATTGTGACCCATCAGATCCGGGAATATACCACAAACAAGCAGATGCAGGTCGACGATTACCCCTACGGCGGGGGGAGGGGGGCGGTCATGCAGGCTGATCCGCTCTACCGCTGCTGGGCACACATCTGCGAGGAGGCGGGCGAACGCGTCCACACGATCTATCTCTCCCCCTGCGGCCGGGTCTTCAACCAGCAGATCGCAAAGGAGCTCAAGGCGAACTATGAACGCCTGATCCTCGTCTGCGGCCACTATGAGGGCGTGGACCAGCGCTTCATCGACGAGTGCGTCGACGAGGAAATCTCCATGGGCGACTTCGTCCTCACCGGCGGCGAGATCCCGGCCATGGCGCTCGCGGACTGCCTGTGCCGGATGGTGCCGGGCGTCCTGCCGGAGGAGAGCTGCTACACCGATGAGAGCCACTGGGACGGGCTGCTGGAGTATCCGCAGTATTCGCGCCCCGAGGAGTGGCATGGGCGCAAGGTTCCGGCGGTGCTCCTCAGCGGCCACCACGGCAATGTCGCCGATTGGCGCAAAAAGGAGAGCTACAAGCGCACGATGACCCGCCGCCCGGACATGTTCGCGCAGTTCGATGAGAAAACCCTCACCACGAAGCACGACCGCAAGGTGCTTGCCGAAGCCAAGCGCGAGCTGGAGGCTGAGCGTGAAGCGGCGCAGACCCCGGAGACAAGCGAGAACGAATAAGAGAAAAAGCAGCCGCCCGAGCCGGACGGCTGCTTACGCTTGTCAAAAAGGCCGCGCCCTTTTGACAAAGAAAATTTCACTGCACTCCGCACCTTGGTCAGCCCTTGGCCGACCTGCGACACTCCGTTTCGTGCAAGGTATTTTTTGCCCCGCGCATGTCGGTGCAAAAATTGATTGCAATCTATTCGCGGCTCCCGAGCCGCGCACTCTGTGAGACTTTAGAGAGGAGAATCCACCATGTTTTTCTGGCACCGGCGGCCCAAATACAAAAACGAGGTGAGCGAGCTGTTCGCCGGCGACTTTTACATGATGGTGCTCCCGGACGAGGATCCCTTCCCCACGGAGGAGGTCACCGTGCGCTCCTACGACGGCGACGGCTACCGCTGCAGAAGAATTCCGTACCCGGCAGAGAGGTTCGATACGAAGGTATGTCTCGCGGCGCTGCGCCGCAGGCAGTGCATTGCGCTGCGGCTGGAGGGCGTCGGATATGTCGTGCTGACCGATTTTCGGGATTTCCGGCTGTTTCTCATGCTCCAGCGGGCGCACCGCCGCGGGATAAACTACGTATTTTGCGCGGGCGGCGGGGGCGGCTATTTCAAGATCCTCGCGGGCGGCCGGATCCAGCGCAAGATCGCGAGCTTTATCCAGGTCGGCAATCATGGCAGCTACGCCGAGACGCGCGGACAGCCCTGCGCCTACGAGATGGAGACGGGACACATCTACCGCGTCGATCCCAACGCGAAGACCGTGTGGGAGATGGTGCCGGACTTCGGCCACAGCGAGATTGTGGATCTGCTCGACTACTACGTCGGTCTGCAGCACTTCCGGAACGAAAATCTGACGAATATCGCGCTGTATACGCTGGAGGAGTGCTGAAGGGCGGATTTCTGTTGCCATCTGCTGCACTCTATGCTACAGAAAACACAGGCGCTGCACGAACGGCAGGCGGTTGGCTGCATCTCCGAGAGGAGGTGGTAGACATGCCTATTACGATCGCACTACATATCTTCGGATATACGGTCACGATTCGTATAAAGGGTGAAAACCGCCACCCTGGCCGGTGACGGTTTTCTAAGTTTTTCTTAGCAAAATCCACTTTGCCGGGCTAACCGCTTGTCGCAGCGCCTTTTTCTATGCTTATTTTATAGCGCGGCAGCAGGCCGCGTGTCAAGCCCCGCCTGCGCGGCGTCAGATGTCCATATGCCCCGCAAGGCTCATCACGGCCTGACCGCCGATCCGGACGGTCACGGCCCCATCCGGGGCAATGTGCAGGCGGCTGCGGATGCGCGAGGGGCGGTGCATGTGCTCACCCTGCATAAAGAGCGTCTCCTCGCCAGGGCGCACCAGACCGCGCCGGTAGAGGTAGTACGTCAGCGCGCCGTTCGAGGTGCCCGTGGCGCACTCCTCCGGGATGTCATAGAGCGGGGCGAAGTTGCTGCAGCAGACGCACCCGTCCCCAGGGCAGAACATGTGCACGCCCGTGACGTCGAAGCGCCGCGAGAGTGCCGTTACCGCCGTCTCGTCCTGCACGGCGCGCAGGAGCGTCTCCCGGTCGCGCACGGGCATCATGATGTCGGCAAGGCCCGTGGAGATGATCTCCACCGGAAGCTCCGCGGGGCGGTCACTCTCCGTCAGGCCGTACGCGGCGTATAGCTCTCCCAGCGCGTCCTGCGGCAGTGTCTGCAGCAGCTTCGGCGGGGCCATATCCATCCAGACCGTGCCGCCCGCGACCTCCACGCGGAGCGTCTCCGCGCGCGTGTGGGCGGTGTGCATCCCGTCGCCGATCTTTCCGAGCGCGCGCAGCAGCGCGAAGCTCCCGACCGTCGCGTGGCCGCAGAGGTCGACCTCGCCCGCCGGGGTGAAATAGCGCAGGTGGACGCCGTCCGGCGCAAGGCGGACAAACGCCGTCTCAGAGTGCTTCATCTCCGCGGCAACGGCCTGCATCGTCCCGTCCGGCAGCTCGCGCTCGGGGAGCGCGACACCGGCCTGATTTCCGCCGAATATCCGGTCGGAAAACGCGTCCATCACATAAACTTCCATCCTAGAGGCCCTCCTGTCTCTTTTTCCTCCATTATACCCGCCGCGCAGGCGGTCGGCAAGGGAAATGTGGATGGAGGATTGCTTTTATGGGGATTCGGTCTGCCTTCGGCGGCAAAAAATGGACGGACATGCTGTCCGTCCATTTTGCTGATAACCGCCCTCGTGCGGGCGCATCAGATCCCCGTCATGGCCTCCATGACCTCGTACTCCTCGGAGTTGAGTGTCTTGTGCATGGCAAGCCCATCGTTGATGTCCACATCGACGATGCTGTCGCCGCGGGCACAGACAACGCGGTTCGTCTTGCCCGCCGCCAGCAGATGCACGGCCTCATAGCCCATGCGCGTGGCCATGACGCGGTCCTTCGCCGTCGGGGAGCCGCCGCGCTGGATGTGCCCAAGGATCGTGACGCGCGGGTCAAGCCCCAGCTCCTCCTGAATCTGCCGCCCGACCTCCACAGCGCTGGCCGCGCCCTCGGCCACGACGATCATGAAGTTCGTCTTGCCGCCGAGACGGGCGCGGCGGATTTTCTCCGCAACGTGCGCCTCGAAGTCGAACATCTCCTCCGGCACAAGAACAGCGGTCGCGCCGACGGCCATGCCGACATAGAGCGCCAGATACCCCGCGTGGCGGCCCATGACCTCCACGACGCTGCAGCGCTCGTGCGACTGCATCGTATCGCGCAGACGGTCGATGCACTCGACGGCGGTGTTGGCGGCGGTATCGAAGCCGATGGTATAGTCCGTGCAGACGATGTCGTTGTCGATCGTGCCGGGAACGCCGACGACGGACACGCCGAAGCGGGACAGATCCTGCGCGCCGCGGAACGTACCGTCGCCGCCGATGGCGACGATGCCGTCGAGTCCGAGCAGCTTGCAGGTGTTGGCGGCCTTCTTCTGCCCCTCCTCCGTGCGGAATTCCTCGCTGCGGGCGGTATAGAGCATAGTCCCGCCGCGGTTGATGATGCTGCGCACGCTCCCGGCATCGAGCGGCAGAATATCGCCGTTAATCAGTCCGTTCCAGCCGCGGCGGATGCCGACGCACTCGATCCCGAGACGGGTGGCGGTGCGCGCCACGGCGCGGATGGCCGCGTTCATGCCGGGGGCGTCGCCGCCGGAGGTGAGCACGCCGATGCGCTTGACTGCGTATTCCATAGAGTAACCTTCTTTCCACGTTTTGAACGTAACGTTCCAAACGTTACAGACATGATAGCATATTTGCGCCCTGCTTGCAAGGCTTACTGCAAGCATAGCACATTTTTTTGCCGAAGAAAACCATTTTTTGCTGTTCAGCGGGCGGCGCGCGTGCTATACTGGAACGGTCGGAAGGAGGAATGAGGATGCATCCGCAGTTTGCGTGCCTGACCCCGCACTGGTTCTATCGGGCATATGTCTATACCGGCTCCATCGGCGATTTCCGCTATCGCTTCGACCGGGACGCCGACGCGAATATGCTGCACACGGCGGTCTACAGCCGTCTGTGCTACGAGGTGGCGGACGATGTGCAGAAACGCGATTTTTCGTGGGATGACGCAGGCGTGGAGGAGCTGAGGAGCTGGCTCCAGCGGCAGTATGAGGCGTTTTCCCAGACGGGAAAGCTGCTCCCGGAGGAATAAAGACAGGCCGGACGGATGTCCGGCCTGTCTTGCATTTTGGGCGGGCAGCCTCCGGCGGCATACTTTTTGCCAACAGCGGCAAAAGTATGCAAAAAACGCCGCCAGAAACCGGTTGGTTTCGTGCGCGCTTTTGGGTACTTTTCCTGCGCGGGAAAAGTGCCCCGCCGGAGGTACGGACAATCCAATTCTATCGCCGATTCTCCCCTGAATCCACCCTTGCGGATCCCCCCGCGGCGCGGTATAATTTGGGCAAATCCACGCATAAACCCGCAAATCAACCTGCAATGACAGGAGGAACCATACATGTTCAAAAATACGAAAAAATACGCCATCACCAACGCCGTGCTCCTCGACGGGACGGAACACATGACGCCGCAGACGGGCAAAATCGTCTGCATCGACGGCGACCGCATCGTCCGCATCTGCGACGGCGGCGCGCCTGCGGGCTTTGAGGAGGTCAATCTTGATGGCATGTACCTGATGCCGGGTCTCATCAACATGCACGTCCACCTTCCCGCCTCCGGCAAGCCGAAAAAGAAGCCCTCCGATCCGAAAAAGCTTGTGAAGCTCATCACCTCGAACGGCCTGACGCGCCGCGTGGGCGTGAATATGTGCGCGGGCTTTGCAAAGACGGAGCTGCTCAGCGGCGTGACGACGATCCGGACGGTCGGCGGCGTGGCGGACTTCGACACGATCATCCGCGACCGCGCGGCCGCGGGCGAGATAATCGCCCCGCGCGTCGTCGCGTCGAATATGGCCGTTTCCGTCCCCGGCGGCCACATGGCCGGTTCGCTCGCTTATGAGGCGCGCAGCGCGCAGGAGGCCGCGGACTATGTCCGCCGCATCGCCGCGGAAAAGCCCGATCTCATCAAGCTGATGATCACCGGCGGCGTGCTCGACGCGGAGGTCGTGGGCGAGCCGGGCGTGCTGCGGATGCAGCCGGAGCTGGTGCACGCGGCGTGCGACACGGCGCACGCGCTGGGCATGCGCGTCGCGGCGCACGTCGAGAGCCCCGAGGGCGTGCGCGTGGCGCTCGAAAACGGCGTCGACTCCATCGAGCACGGCGCGAAGCCAGACGAGGACATCCTGCGCCTGTTCACCGAGAAGAACGCCTTCGACATCTGCACGATCTCCCCGGCGCTGCCGTTCGCGCTGTTTGACCGCGCCGTCTCCCACGCGACCTATGAGCAGCAGGAAAACGGCAAAATCGTCTTTGACGGCGTGGTTGAGATGGCCAAGGCCTGTCTTGCGCGCAGGATCCCCGTCGGTCTCGGCACGGACACGGGCTGCCCGTTCATCACGCACTACGACATGTGGCGCGAGCTGCACTACTTCGTGAAATACTGCGGCGTGACACCGACGTTCGCGCTGCACACGGCGACGCTGCGCAACGCGCAGCTCGCGGGACTGGGCGGGGAGACCGGCTCGATCGAGGAGGGCAAGTGCGCTGACCTAATCGCCTGCCGCGAAAATCCGCTCGAGGGCTTCACGGCGCTGCGCGAGCTGGAGCTGGTCGTGCGCGGCGGCGCGCGCATCGAGCGCCCGCAGATCAAAAAAATGCCCGATGTTGAGCGCGAGCTGGATAAGTGCCTGTAAAAAGTGTTGTAAAGGCGCGCCGTATGTGATAAAATACCTCTTTAGATTGATATTTTAAGAAAACAGAGGAAGAAACTATGGAAATCACTGAAGGCGCGTCCTTTGAGAGCTTTGGCCTGTCCGAGGCCACTATGCGCGCCATAAAAAACAAGGGCTATGCCACCTCCACCCCCGTGCAGGCCGGGTGCATCCCGCCGATGCTGGAGGGGAAGGACGTCATCGCCAAGGCCCCGACCGGCACCGGCAAGACCATGGCTTTCGGTATCCCCATCATTGAGCGCATCGACCCCGAGAGCGAGGAGGTGCAGGCCGTGATCCTCGCGCCGACGCGCGAGCTGGCGATGCAGATCACCGACGAGATGCGCGAGATCGCCGTCTGCCACGAGGGCGTGCGGCTCGTCTGCCTGTACGGCGGGCAGCCCATCGGCAAGCAGATCAACGCCCTCAAGCGCCGCCCCCAGATCATCGTCGCGACGCCGGGGCGCCTGTCCGACCATATGAAGCGCCGGACCGTGACGCTCGGGAGCGTGCAGACCGTCGTGCTCGACGAGGCCGACCGTATGCTCGACATGGGCTTTATCCACGACGTGACGCGGATTCTCGACAAGATCCCGAACCGCAAAAACCTCGGCATGTTCTCCGCGACGATCAGCCGCGAGGTGATGGACATCTCCTGGGTCTATCAGCGCGACCCCGAGGAGATCACCGTGCAGGCCACGCGCGAGAATAAGCCCGACATCCTGCAGTACCGCATCGAGGTTGCCTCCGACCGCAAGGTCGACGCCATCGCAGCGATTATCCGCCACGAGGGACTTGAGCGCGTCATCTGCTTTTGCAACACGAAGGGCTCGACCGAGCGGCTGACGAAGTTCCTGCAGCTGCGCGGGCTCGATGCCCAGTGCATCCACGGCGACATTCCGCAGAGAAAGCGTGAGGAGGTCATGAACCGCTTCCGTGAGGGCAATCTCCATGTGTTCGTCGCGACGGATGTGGCCAGCCGCGGTATCGACGTCGACGACGTCGACGCGGTGTTCAACTTCGATGTGCCGGAGGAGAACGAGTATTATATCCACCGCATCGGGCGCACCGGCCGCGCGAAAAAGCACGGCGTTGCGTATACGCTGCTGTCCGACTTCCCGAGCCGTATGCGGCTTGACGATATCGCGCGCAACACGCGCAGCCAGATCGTCGCCGCCACGGTGGACGATGAGGGACAGGTTACACCGGTGGAGAAGAAATAAGCACATTTACTGGCAGCAGCCAGCCGATACTCGGCTGGCTGCTGTTTTTGCTTTGGTTTGGGATGGGTGATTGAATCGGCCCACAAAAAAACC
>ENA-UONQ01002328-UONQ01002328.1-human-gut-metagenome-genome-assembly--contig:-CS26-NODE-2328-length-13315-cov-16.871644_pt1 | contig 13315 bp, 10 predicted proteins | sample MGYA00242460_ERZ724007 | MGnify/ENA metagenome assembly ERZ724007
AAGCACCTTTCCACCACACTCTTTTATTTGAACCGAAGGTTATCTTATCCGGCGTCAGCGGTAAATTCCTCTCTGACCATTCAGGAATTAGCTCCGGGTGAACGCTTGCTAAACTGTTGCTCATAGTATAACCACCCCTTCCTCTGTGATTATCCTCATTATATTGAGAAAAACAGAATTGGTGTAGTTTGCGATGTAGTCCGAAAACTATGAGAAATGAAAGAAGCTCCTGAGAAGATGTAGCTTCTCAGGAGCTGTGTGAAACTCAAAATTATGCGATTTTTTAGTCTCTGCACCGTTTTTAGCACCGATTGGTGTAAATTTGGTGTAAAGAGGTAAATCTATTCGGTTTGGAAACTCCCGAAACCCGCATAAACACTGGTTTTTTTCGAATTTTACTTGTCGAGGGGCTTCATCGTCGGGAACAGAATTACGTCTCTGATGGAAACGGATTCTGTCAGCAGCATAACGAATCTGTCGATACCTACGCCCAGACCGCCTGTAGGAGGCATACCATATTCCAGAGCTGTCAGGAAGTCTTCATCGATCATGTTTGCTTCGTCGTCGCCTGCTTCTCTCAGGTATTCCTGATATTCGAAACGATGACGCTGGTCGATGGGGTCATTCAGTTCGGAGTATGCGTTACCATATTCTCTACCAACGATAAACAGTTCGAAACGTTCTGTGAATTCCGGTTTATCGGGTTTTCTCTTTGTCAGAGGAGAGATTTCAACGGGGTAGTCAATGATGAATGTAGGCTGAATCAGGTTCTTTTCTACGAATTCTTCGAAGAACAGATTCAGGATATCGCCTTTTACATGACGTTCTTCATATTCTACATGATGTTCGTCAGCGATTCTCTTCGCTTCTGCTGTATCAGCTACCTGGTCGAAGTCTACGCCGGAGAATTCTTTAACAGCGTCTACCATGGTCTTTCTTGCGAAAGGTTTGCCCAGATCCAGTTCGTGACCGCCGTAAACCACTTTTGTGGTACCCAGTACGTTCTGCGCAACGGTACGGAACATTTCTTCTGTGATGTCCATCATGCCGTTATAGTCTGTGTAAGCCTGATACAGTTCCATCAGGGTGAATTCGGGGTTATGACGAACGGAGATACCTTCGTTACGGAATACACGGCCGATTTCATACACACGTTCAAAACCGCCGACGATCAGACGTTTCAGAGGCAGTTCCAGAGCGATACGGCAGTACATGTCGATATCCAGTGTGTTATGGTGTGTGATGAAAGGTCTTGCGGAAGCGCCGCCGGGAATGGTCTGCAGTACAGGTGTTTCCACTTCCAGGAAGCCCTTGCCGTCCAGGAATTTACGGATTTCTGTGATGATGCGGGAACGTTTGATGAATGTATCACGCACTTCGGGGTTCACGATCAGATCCAGATATCTCTGACGGTAACGCAGTTCCTGGTCTTTCAGACCGTGGAATTTTTCGGGCAGTACCTGCAGGCTCTTGGACAGCAGTGTCACTTCTTTTGCGTGTACGGAAACTTCCCCTGTTTTTGTTTTGAATACGAAGCCTTTGATGCTGATCAGGTCGCCGATGTCGAATTTTTTGAATGCGGCATAAGCTTCGTCGCCGATGTCGTTACGGCTTACATAAGACTGGATGTTGCCGTTTCTGTCCTGAATGTTGCAGAAGGACGCTTTCCCCATGATACGTTTACTCATAAGTCTGCCGGCAATGGCAACGTCTTTGCCTTCCAGTTCGTCGAAGTTGTCTTTGATTTCATCGCTGTGATGTGTTACTTCGCATTTTGTAATTTCAAAGGGGTCTTTGCCTTCAGCCTGAAGCTGTGCCAGCTTTTCCCGTCTGATTTTAATCTGTTCGCTCAGTTCCTGCTGTGTCATTTCCTGTGCAGGCTGGTTGTTCTGTTCTGCCACTTTGTTTTCCTCCGTTTCCGTGTTCTCTTATGCAAAAAATAAAAATTATTTCTGGATGTTCAGAATTTTAAATGCCACTTCGCCGTCGGGTGTATCTGCCATAACGGTTGCGCCAACTTTCTGACCCAGCAGAGCCATACCCAGAGGGGATTCGTTAGAGATTCTGCCGTTCATAGGGTCTGCTTCTGTGGAACCAACGATGGTGTATTCCATTTCTTCGTCAAATTCCACGTCCAGTACTGTTACTTTGGAGCCCAGGTTGACAACGTCCATTTTCAGTACGTCTTCGTCGATAACTTCCGCGTTGCGCAGCAGGTTTTCCAGCTGTATGATACGGCTTTCGATTTCGCCCTGTTCTTCTTTCGCAGCGTCATATTCGGCATTTTCAGACAAGTCGCCCTGTCCTCTTGCTTCTTTGATTTTTTCTGCTACTTCTTTTCTGCGTACGGTTTTCAGGTTTTCCAGTTCCTGTTCCATTTTTTTCAGACCGTCATAGGTCATGACTACTTTTTTTGCTTCTGCCATTGCTTATTTCATCTCCTTGCGGGTTTTATCCAATTTTTCAAAAATAGGGATTTTCCTTGATATTACAAGGAAAAGGGAGGGCTTACCGAAATGCCCTCCGAAAATTCATTGATAAATTATATACTAAGGTAAGTAATTTTGTCAATGTTTTCTCCCGGGAAAATGCGATTTTATCCCTGTTTTTTCGGAATTTTTCGTCTTTTTCCGCCCAGAAGAAAACCGACGGGACACAACTGTCCCAAACCGGCTTTTGCCTCTGCCGCTTTTTCGGCACCGGGCGCATCAAAATACGCCCGAAACATCTGATTTTCACAATAAGTACGGGCTTCTGTCAGGGCACCTGCCTCCATCTCTTTTTGGTTGCCGAAGAAAAATCCGTCTGCCGCCAGCACATCGGCGCGACGCAGGGCAATACTCTCCGTAACGGTACCGTTGCCCACCAAATCCAGAAACACAGCCCCTTCTGCCAATGCGTAAGCCATGGCACCGTTGCCCTTCGTGCAGGAAAGGACCACATCTGCCTCCCGAAAAACGCCGTAGCCCACGGAGCTGAACACTTCCACCACCAGCCCTCTTTCCTCCAGGAACCGTTCCTGCCATGACACGAAAAAAGGCTGACGGTCTGTGAGGATACCCAGACGATTCACCCAGCCGGGCAAAGCTGCCAGTGCCGCTTCCGTTTCCCATTCGCCGCCGTCTGCCACCACGAAAGAAGCTCCTTCCTGTCGTTTGCCCATGGCTTCCAGCCCTGTGGCTGCGGCTTCTGCGCCGAATATGGGATAGAGTTTTCGTCCTGTGGCAAAGGGCAGGATATCCCCAGGCAAGTCTGCTGCCATAGGTGAAAGGGCAATCTTTGCTCCCCCATCTGCTGCCTGTTCCAGCAACTCTCTGGCTTTCTCCCGCCACGGAGGCAGAAAACAGCCGTCCCTATCCGTCTGCAAGCACCAGCTGCCCTCTGCCGTTTCCACCCACGGGCAATATTTCAGCTGCCATTTTTCTGCCCAGCTTTCCGGCAGTTTCCCCACCCACTTGGGACGATGCCGCTGGGATTTCTGCCGCAGACACGTGATATTGATGATTTCCATGGAAACGCCTCCTAAATCGTTAATTTATAAACAATCTTTTTGCATTTTTTGTCATACAATCCTTTGCAATCCCCTGAAATCTGCCCCTGTTTTTCCTTGAATTTCCTCTTTTTTCCAGCCCTTTTGCAGGCATGTGCCTTACCAATTTGACGATGTATCAACGAAAATACAATAATTTATTGTTTTTTCTTTTTTCTGTACACAACAATTTCGTGATTTTTTTGCTCGTTTTTTCCTGTTTTCTCCTTTTTTCGGAATTTTTTATGGTTAAATTGCACAAATTCACAGCCGAATGTCAAACAAATTGACTTTTTTTGTTTTCTTTTTGGTAATTTCTTGACAGTGTATGCAGAATACATTATCATGAAATTACAGTTATTACGGGGACATTTTATTTATATGAAAGGAGTTTTTCCATGAACACAAAAATTATGAAAACCATGGACGGGAATGAAGCGGCTGCTTATATCTCTTACGCATTTACAGAAGTCGCTACCATTTACCCTATTACCCCTTCTTCTCCCATGGCGGAACACGTTGACAGCTGGTCCGCAAACGGCAAGAAGAACATCTTCGGTCAGACAGTACGTCTGGTAGAAATGGAATCCGAAGCAGGTGCCGCAGGTGCTATGCACGGCGCACTGGAAGCTGGTACACTGACAACCACATACACAGCTTCTCAGGGTCTGCTGCTGATGATCCCCGGCATTTACCGTATTGCCGGTCAGCTCAAACCCGGCGTATTCCATGTAAGCTCCAGAACCGTTGGTACACATGCTTTCTCCATCTTCGGCGACCATTCCGACGTTATGGCTTGTCGTCAGATCGGTGTAGCAATGCTGTCCTCCGCTTCCGTACAGGAAGTTATGGACCTGGGCGGTGTGGCACACCTTTCCGCTATCAAAGGCAGCGTACCTTTCATGCATTTCTTCGACGGTTTCCGTACTTCTCACGAACTGCAGAAAATCGAAGTGATGGACTACGAAGATATCGCAAAACTGCTGGATGAAGACGCACTGCGCAAATTCCGCAAAAACGCCCTGAACCCCGAACATCCCGTACAGCGTTCTACCGTACAGAACCCTGACGTATTCTTCCAGAACAGAGAAGCACAGACACCTTTCTATACACGTCTGCCTGAAATCGTGGAAAACTACATGCACGAAATCAACAAAATCACAGGCAGAAACTATCAGCTGTTCAACTACTTCGGCGCACCCGATGCAGAACACGTTCTGATCGCTATGGGCTCCATCACCGGCGCAGCACAGGAAGTTGTGGAATATCTGACAGCAAAAGGCGAAAAGGTTGGTTTCCTGCAGGTTCACCTGTACCGTCCTTTCTCCCTGAAACATTTCTTAGGCGCACTGCCTGAAACAGCGAAAATCGTTACCGTTCTGGACAGAACAAAAGAACCCGGCGCACTGGGCGAACCTCTGTATCAGGATGTATGTTCCGCACTGACAGAAGCAGGCAGAACACCTCTGGTACTGGCAGGCAGATACGGTCTGTCCTCCAAAGACGTAACCCCCGCACAGGTTGTTGCTGTCTTTGACAACATGAAAGGCGAAAAGAAAAACCACTTCACCGTTGGTATCATTGACGACGTTTCCATGACATCCATCGAAGTTGGCGCAGAACCCGAAGTAACAGACGAAAGCACCATCTCCTGCAAATTCTGGGGTCTGGGCTCCGACGGTACTGTTGGCGCAAACAAAAACTCCATCAAGATCATCGGTGACCATACAGATAAATACGCACAGGCATACTTTGAATATGACACCAAAAAATCCGGCGGTATCACAAAATCTCACCTGCGTTTCGGTGATGTGCCTATCCGCTCCAGCTATCTGGTATTCAAAGCAGACTTTGTGGCATGCCACAACCAGTCCTACATCTCCAAATATGATATCGTTTCCGAAATCAAACCCGGCGGTACTTTCCTGCTGAACTGCGGCTGGAAAGGCGAAGAACTGGAAAAACACCTGCCTGCTGACGTAAAACGTTACATCGCAAACAACAACATCAATTTCTATACCATCGACGCCGTTGAAATCTGCCGTGAAATCGGTCTGGGCAACAGAACCAACTCCGTTCTCCAGTCCGCATTCTTCAAACTGGCAAACATCATCCCCGTTGATGACGCCGTTGGCTACATGAAAGCAGCCATCGAAAAATCCTACGGCAAAAAAGGCGAAAAAGTCGTTAACATGAACTATGCCGCTGTAGACGCAGGTCTGACAGGTCTGGTAAAAATCGACGTTCCCGAAAGCTGGAAAGACGCAAAAGACGTGGATAAAGAAGAAATCAAACGTGTTCTGCCTGAATACGTTGAAAAACTTCTGGTTCCCATGAACGCACTGAAAGGCGACTTGCTGCCCGTATCCGTATTCGTTGGCAGAGAAGACGGTACAGTCCCTCTGGGTACTTCCGCTTACGAAAAACGTGGTGTTGCCATCGACGTTCCCGAATGGGATGCAACAAAATGTATCCAGTGTAACCAGTGTTCTTACGTATGTCCTCACGCATGTATCCGTCCTTTCCTGCTGACAGAAGAAGAAGCGAAGAACGCACCCGAAGGCTATGTAACAGAACCCGCAAAAGGCGCTGGCGAAATCGCACAGTATCGTTTCCGCATCCAGGTTGACCCTCTGGACTGCCAGGGCTGTGGTGTCTGCGTAACAGCATGTCCCGCAAAAGAAAAAGCGCTGGTAATGAAACCTCTGGATACTCAGATGCACGAACAGCCTAACTGGGACTTCTCTCTGGCTCTGTCCGATAAGAAGAACCCTATGGACAAATACAGCGTAAAAGGCTCTCAGTTCGAACAGCCTCTGCTGGAATTCTCCGGCGCATGTGCAGGCTGCGGCGAAACAGCTTACGCAAAACTGATGACACAGCTTTACGGCGACCGTATGTATCTGGCAAACGCTACAGGCTGTACACAGGCTTGGGGCGCCGCTGCACCTTGCGTACCTTACACAACAAACAAAGAAGGCTGGGGCCCCGCATGGAGCAACTCCCTGTTTGAAAATAACGCAGAATTCTCCCTGGGTATGGTTCTGGCAGTAGAACAGCAGAGAGAACGCGTAACCATGAAGCTGAAAGAACTGCTGGCTCTCACCGACGATGCAGATCTGAAAGCAGCAGCTGACGTATGGCTGGCTAACTACGATGACGGTCACAGAAGCAAAGAAGACACCAAAGCTCTGCTGGCAGCTCTGGAAAAAGTTTCCGTAAGCGGCGAAGCAGCAGACCTGAAAGCCTTCATCATGGACAACAAAGAACACCTGACCAAGAAATCCATGTGGATGTACGGCGGCGACGGCTGGGCATACGACATCGGTTACGGCGGTCTGGATCACGTACTGGCTTCCGGCGCAGACGTAAACGTACTGGTGGTTGACACAGAAGTTTACTCCAACACAGGCGGTCAGTCCTCCAAAGCAACACCTATCGGCGCTGTGGCACAGTTCGCAGCAGGCGGTAAAGCAACAGTGAAGAAAGACCTGGGTATGCTGGCAATGAGCTACGGCTACATCTACGTTGCACAGGTTGCTCTGGGCGCAAACCCTGCACAGCTGATCAAAGCCCTGAAAGAAGCAGAAGCTTACAAAGGTCCTTCCCTGATCATCGCTTATGCGCCTTGTATCAACCACGGTATCTCCAAAGGCATGGCAAACGCACAGCTGGAAGCAAAACTGGCAGTGGATGCTGGCTACTGGTTCCTGTACCGTTACAACCCCGATCTGAAGAAAGAAGGCAAGAATCCTTTCATCCTGGATTCCAAAGAACCTTCCATGGATTACAACGACTTCATCATGGGCGAAGTTCGTTACGCTTCCCTGGTTCGCACCTTCCCCGAAACAGCAAAAGTGCTGCTGAAAGAAGCTGCTGACAAGGCGAAAGAAAAATACGAAGCATACAAGAAGCTTGCAGAACAATAACCCCGTAACATACTGTTTGCAGGCAGCAAAAAACCTTGGCGAGTCAGCCGGCAAAGCCGGCTGAACCTCGCCCCCTTGCAAACAGATGGGCTTTCGGCAAGGCTCCATGAATATTTGTGATAGACTCTGGGAAAAAGAGGTCATGTCCATTGGGGGCTTCATCAGAAGAAAATTTTCTTCTGATGACAGCCGCCGCAGTTTCCCTTAAGAAATGAAAAACCAATGTTTTCTTAAGGGAAGCCTGCTGGACATGCCTCTTTTTCTATTATGTAAAAATTCCATATTTTCCCATTGTATGAATATCCATACGTCATTTTCGTCAATTGTAAAAAAAGTACAAAAAAATACGCATTCTTTTGGCGAAAATCCTTGTCAAGGTTTTCGTGTATCTTTATAATAAGGAACGGATAAAAATTCAATGAGAAAATCATAAAAATAGGAAAGGAGTGTTTACATTGACGAGCCAAAAGAAAAAAATGCCTCTGGCTTTCTGGATCTTCCTTGGTCTGATCATCGGTATCGTGGCAGGTCTGCTGCTGATGAACGCAAACCTGTTTGGCATGACCGGCGTTGACTTCGCGAAAGCTTATATCCAGCCCTGGGGTACCATTTTCCTGAACCTGCTGAAATTCATAGTCGTGCCCATTGTGATGTTCTCCATTGCGGCTGGCGTCATCTCCATGAAGGACATTCGCCGTGTAGGCGCCATCGGCGGCAAAACACTGATTTATTACATGTGTACCACCGCTTTTGCCGTAACACTGGCACTGATTCTGGCAACCCTGTCCAAAGGTATGTTCGTTGTGCTGGACCCTTCCGGCGCTTCCTATACCCCTGCAGAAGCCCAGAGCGTTATGGATACCATCGTAAACATCTTCCCCTCCAACTTTGTGAAGCCCATGGCTGAGGCTTCCATGCTGCAGGTCATCGTCATTGCCCTGTTCGTGGGCTTCGGCATCCTGCTGGCTGGGGAAAAAGGCATCCTTGCCGGTCAGGTGGTAGAAAGCTTCAATGAAGTGTTCCTGAAAGTTATGGACTTCATCATCAAGCTGTCCCCCATCGGCGTTGCCTGCCTGATCTGCCCCGTTGTAGCAGAAAACGGCCCTATGCTGCTGACAAACCTCATCATGGTACTGGCTGTGGCATATGTAGGCTACATCGTACACATGGTTGTGGTATATTCCCTGACCATCAAGACACTGGGCGGCGTTTCTCCTCTGAAATTCTTTAAGGAAATGATGCCTGCTATGATGATGGCATTCTCCTCCGCTTCCTCCGTAGGCACACTGCCCTTCACCATGGAAGCTGCGGAAAGACTGGGCGCCCGCAGAGAAGTAGCTGGTTTCGTACTGCCTCTGGGCAGCACCATCAACATGGACGGTACCGCCATCTATCAGGGCGTTTGTGCCGTATTCATCGCCGCTTGTTACGGCGTTGACCTGACACTGGGTCAGATGATCACCATCGTACTGACAGCCACACTGGCTTCCATCGGTACTGCCGGTGTTCCCGGCGCTGGTCTGGTTATGCTGGCAATGGTACTGGAAAGCGTTGGTCTGCCTGTAGCTGGTATCGGTCTGGTTGTTGGCTTCGACCGTATCTTCGACATGGGTCGTACCACTGTTAACATCACTGGTGACGCTGCCTGCGCAACCATCGTTTCCAAACTGGACGACAAACGCAATGCCAAACTAGCTGCGAAAGCTAAAGCATAAAAAACGAAATATCTTTGGGGGCATCTTCATAAAAAAACAAAGAAAGCCAAAATCCTTATCATGACAAAGGATTTTGGCTTTCTTATTTTATTAAGATTTTATTTGTTATGTTTTCTTATGAAGACAGCCGTCGCAATTCCCCTTAAGAAATCAATAAAATAAAAAACAATGTTTTCTTAAGGGGAAGTTGCTTTGGGAATCTTCTTTTTGGAGATTCCCAATTTTTTTGTGATTTTTCATCATGTTTGGCTGCAACAATTTCTGTTCTCATTGCATTGCCCCTGATGTCCGTGGCAGAGAACGCAAAAAGACCGAACTTCCTTTCCAAAGGAAATCCGGTCTTTTTCTATATCATTTACTGATCTAAAATTTTGCCGTCTGTGGAAATGGTCACTACCTGCCAAGGGATGAATTTTCCGCTGGCCTGCAATGCTTTTTTCGCTGCCAGTTCCATGCCGCCGCAGCAAGGTACTTCCATACGGACGATGGTCACGCTCTGGATGTCGTTCTGCTTGATAATTTCTGTGAGTTTTTCGCTGTAATCCACCATGTCCAGTTTGGGGCAGCCCACCAGTGTGATTTTGCCTTTCATAAATTCCTCATGGAAATTGCCATAAGCATATGCGGTACAGTCTGCCGCAATGAGGAGCTTCGCACCGTCAAAGTAAGGGGCTTTGATAGGTGCCAGTTTGATTTGCACAGGCCACTGACGCAGTCTGGAAGGCACCGCAACAGGAGTTGCTTCTTCTTCTCTTTTTGCTGCCATTTTTTCCTGCACTTCCAGCAATTTGCTCTGGCTGCCGGGGCAAGCGCAGGGTGTTTTGCCTTTTTTCGCCATATTTGCCTGTACAGCCGCTTCGTCATAAGCTGCCGCTTCCCGTTCCACAAATGTGATGGCACCTGTGGGACATACGGGCAGGCAGTCACCCAGACCGTCGCAGTAGTCATCTCTGAGCAGTGTGGCTTTGCCGTCTACCATACCAATGGCGCCTTCGTGGCAGGCCTTCGCACACAGACCACAGCCGTTACATTTTTCTTTATCAATCTCTATAATTCTACGAATCATGTCGTTTCCTCCTCGTTTTTCCGTCCTTGTTTTTCTGATAACAGTATGCTATACTGCGGGAAAATAGTATGTTGTTTTTCCAACAAAAAGGAGGGGCTTTCTCTATGGAACCATCAAAATTGGCATCTCTGCCCTTTTTTCAGGGCATTTCTCCCGAAGATATGACGAAGCTTTTAGAGGAACTGGATGCAAGAGAAGTTTTTTATGAAAAAGGCAGTTTTCTGGTACACACCGGGGATAAAATCACGGCGGCAGGGCTCGTCCTTTCCGGGGAAGTTCATATCCTGCGGGAAGATTTCTGGGGCAGCCGGGCATTGGTGGCACAAATCCCGTCGGGAGCCTTTTTCGGGGAAACCTATGCCCTTTTGGATACGGCGGCAGAAGTAAGCGTATTGGCTGCCGCAGACACAACGGTGTTATACCTTTCTTTGAACCGGATACTGGCACCCACCGGGCAGACCAATCCCCTTTTTGCCCTCCTCTCCCGCCGTCTGCTGCAAATCTTCGCCGGACGGAATTTGACACTGACACGGAAAATTGCTCACGTTACCTGCCGCAGCACAAGGGAAAAACTCCTGTCCTTCCTGTCCTCCTGCGCACAGGATTCCGGCAGCGCTGTTTTTTCCATTCCCTTTGACAGACAGCAATTGGCGGATTATCTGGCGGTGGAGCGCAGCGCCATGTCGGCGGAACTGAGCCGCATGAAAAAAGACGGGCTGCTGGATTACCACAAAAACCATTTCCGGCTTTTCACAAAATGAATGATTACAGCAATATTTCAAATTTCTTAAACTTCCCTGAAAATCCCGTTTTTCTTTTCAAACCATGGTATAATAAAGACGAAAACATCAAGACGAAAAATATGAAAGGAGTCTTACAAAATGAAAAAGAAACTGGCCATTGTGCTCAGCTGCGCCCTGGCTGCTACACTGCTGTTTGGCTGTACATCCAAAGAACCCACAACGACAGAAGGTGAAACACAGCAGCAGGAAACAACTACAGAAACAACTGCCGCTGACGGTGAACTGACTGCGGAACAGTTCCAGACACTTTATGACGGCGCATTTGCCATCTACAAACAGATTGTACTGGAAGGCTTTGAAATGAGCACCACAGACGTCATCGACGTAGACGGTTACACCTACAACCGCGTCACAGACGAACGTTTCCCCGATATGGAAGCATTCCGCACCTATCTGGGACAGTACTTCACACAGAACATGATGGACACTGACATCTTTGCTGAAAACAACATCCGTTTCACAGAAGGCAAAGGCGGCGGTCTGTATGTACTGGACGGCGCAAGAGGCACAAACATCTTCTATGCAGGCTATGTCATGGGTGAACCTGTGAAAACAGAAACAGGCATGTCCGTAACCGCTACTGCATACTACACCAAAGACGGCAATCCTTACGAAGGGGAAACATTCACAGAAGCCCCTGCAGACCCTTCCCAGTACGAAACAACAGATTACACATTCAATCTGGTACAGGAAGACGGACAGTGGAAATTTGATACCTTCCATCTGTTCTACTAAGTTACAAAAACGCCGACCTATCTTCGGCAAGCCTTAACAGACAAAAACAGCTGAAATCTCTTGTATTTTCGAGGATTTCAGCTGTTTTTTGGGGCTATTTTCGTTCCATTTAGAAATTTAGAGAGAAAATGGTGTTTTCCAAAAGCGGCTTTTTCTGAAAATGCCCAATGGAAAACTGTTTTTCGTTATTTTTAAAGTCCCATAGAAACCAGCGGGATAAAGATGAACAGTGTCAAAATGGGAATGAGGATCTGTGTCACAGCAATATCGAAGTAAGCTTCTTTATGGGTCAGTTTGCAGATGCCCAGCAGTGTGATCTGTGCGCCCTGATGAGGCAGGGTATCCAGCGTACCTGCGGCAATGGCGCCGATACGATGGACAGCTTCCAGACTGACACCCATGCTTTTATAGGTATCTGTCAGTGCCGCAAAGGCAACGCCCATACCGCCGGAAGCAGAACCGCATACGCCTGCGCAGATGGCAATGGTCACGGCAACGAATACCAAGGGGGGAGATAGACAGATTTTGCAGGTTATTGATGAGGTATGTAAAACCTTCTGTCTGTTCCACTACGCCGCCAAAACCAACGACGATGGCTGTATTCAAAATGGCTGTGCCGGAGTCGGCAGCGCCTTTGTTAAAGACTTCAATCCAGTGAGAAACATCTGCCACTCTCCGAAACATAAGCACCACTGCCAGAATGATGCCTACGGTTACGGATGTTTCCACAGGCAATTTCACCACATTGAAGCAGATGATGATGGCTGCAATGGGAATCAGCGCAATGATGGGATGGGGCAGGTTTTCGGATGTTCTTTCTTCCAGTTCCTCCGGGGCAAGCTGCATTTTCAGGCTATCGTCAAAGAACAGTTTGCCTTTTTTGGTGAAACTGCGGGCGCGCCATTCCAGCCAGACAAAGATCATGAGGAATTCCGCCGCTGTGGCAATGAGGGAGGGAATGAGCGCAGCAGTGGCAGGTGTGCCCAGACTTTTCATGGCGATGGTATTCTGTATGGAAGGCGAGCCCGGCGCTGTCATAGACCAAGTCCAGCAGCCTGCGGAAATGGCAGCAGGAATGAGCCGCCGAGTCAAATTGGCACGTTTGAACATTTGCAGGGCAATGGGATAGACCACGAAGAATACCACGAAGCCGCTGACACCGCCGAAGGTCAGCAGACCAGTGATGCACATGATCATAGGCGCTACAAAGTGGTTATGGGACAGACGCCCCATGGCAAGGGCAATGGATTCCGCTGCCCCTGTGAACTGATAAACTGCCCCGAACAATGCCCCTACGAAGAAAATCAGGAAATATTGGGTGATATAGTCTGATGTGGCAGGCATAAAGTCATTGAGCAGGGTATCCAGCACAGGCATTCCCGACAGCACAATGACGAATATGGTCACCAGCGGTGCCAGAATCAGAGCGCTCATCTGACGGAATGCCAGCACACCGAAAAGCACAATGGCAATGACCAGCACCAATCAGGACCACCGGCTTAGCCGGTGGTTTGCTCTGCCCCTAGAAGGGGCTATTA
>ENA-UONQ01002333-UONQ01002333.1-human-gut-metagenome-genome-assembly--contig:-CS26-NODE-2333-length-13295-cov-13.701964_pt1 | contig 13295 bp, 14 predicted proteins | sample MGYA00242460_ERZ724007 | MGnify/ENA metagenome assembly ERZ724007
TTCTGATTTTATTGAGTTTTTAAAGATACTGGACAAAAAATATCCATCACAGGATACCATTCGGATCATCCTGGATAATCATTCTGCACATACTTCCAAAGAAACACGGCGCTTTCTGGATACTATGCCAAAGGGACGTTTTAAATTTGTGTTTACACCAAAACATGGCTCATGGTTAAACATGATTGAAAGCTTCTTCAGCAAGATGACCAGACAGATGCTTCGAGGAATTCGTGTCAATACCAAACAGGAGTTGGAAGAACGAATTTACAAGTACTTTGACGAAGTGAACCGTGAACCCGTGGTTTATCACTGGAAGTATAAAATGGATGAAATCAGTGAAGAGGAAGCAGTATCAATTTAATATAGCAATTATTTAATATTCGTTATACTAGTGTATATTGCCATCAAAAACCGATAGTAGATATTGGTTTAGATAAAAAGCCTGAGTTGGGGGATATTTTATTTGTTTATGCGGAGAGGAGAAAAAATGGCGAAAGGATACTGAATGCGCTATTGCTTCAAGCTAAAGTATCGAATTATCCTTTGTTAAGAATACATCAAAGCGAGAAACACCAGTTAGAGTTATATAGAAGGTGGCCTGAATTCACATATTATCGAGCAGGATTTTTAAACGGTAAGAAAAGAAACGTTTTGCCTAAAACAATCAATGATGGGGCGCAATATTTGTTAATTGACAGTAATCCATTAACGAATGGAATTTACCTTGGAAAAGGTATGTTTCCCATGGGATGTGCTGTGCCGGATGATGATTTATGTATTAATAATAGTTTATCTAGAGAACTTATTAATTTATTGAAGTTTAAATCGGGGCGTACAATTGATAGTAATCCGTATTCAACAGAAGATGGATGGTCAAAAGTGATATGGGATTTGTTAAGAATAGCAGCTTTTAAATATTCTAAGAGAAAAAATGCTCAAGTGAGATCATTTCCAAGAAGTAGCGAATATAATCATTTTCATACAGAAAATATGGGTACTAGAACACTCTTGGATGAGGCTCTGGGTAATTATGCGGACATAATGGATATGGGAGAAGAAAATAGTGGCGTATCAGTAGTGTTGGTTGAAAGCATGTTAAAAAGAGAGCAAGAGTAAATAACGCTTCTATCAGCATGATAGTGCTTTGGTTGTTTTGTAATCAATTAAATGCTTTGTTATGAAGAATAGCCTAATCAAAAAGTAGCAGTTGTTAAGATGATAGGATTGAGAGATACTGTGAAATCGGACGATTTTAAGTGGTTGATTGATTTTGCGGAATAGCCTAACTATTACATGTGGAGACGGTTGTATTGATGTCAAAAGTCAAAGAATAGAATAGCGAAAAAGTGTAGAAAACAAGGAATTTCCGGGAGTCGGGGCTTGTCAGAGGACAGGTTCCGGTTCCCGGATTTTTTCGTTTTACGGGTAAGTGGGAACTGGTCTACTGTGAAAAAGAGTGGAGAGTTGAGTGGTTGATTTTGATATTGGGGGTGTTGAGTTGACAGGTTGGATAAATGATATGTTGAGTTGACAGCTTGATTAAAAGGGGAAAAAGAAAAGCACATCTTTCCCGGTAATGGGATTGATGTGCTTCAAATGGCATCCATCAGTTCAAGGAGGATTTGCTTTTGCCTATCTGTCAGAGTACTCCATTTTGAAAAAAGTATCTGCTGGTCTTCGGTCAGTTGCGCTTCTTCACCCTCAGCAAAGAACTGAGCCAAGTCAACTTTTAGACAATTTGAAGAGCGGAATATAAAAAGGCGTATGGAAGTTTTAAATCCATACGCTTTTTGAAAAGAACTCATTTTTTGAACAAGAGATTTGTAAGAACATATTATCTATTCAAAGATGGTTATAATTCCATACATATGATTTTTTCTTAATTTTAGAAGGATGATTTCGTCGCATCTCCTGTTTTCGCTGATATTCAAGTTCCCATGCACGATGGGAGAAAACATCAGGATCCTCCACATTGAGATAATCCACCTCATTGGCTGCAATATCACGACGGTGATAGTCGTAATATTTACCGAAAGTACCTTTGAGTTGTTCAATCAGCTTATCCCGAAAATCAGGACGTATCTGGATTCTGGTATCCAGCAATTCTGTGTATTGTTCTGGTTCAGGAAGAAATTTTTCTTCCCGGAAAGCGGCGGCATCTTTTTCAAGCTGTTTTTTTGAGCGAGATGTCCTGAGAATCCAGGATATCAAGATTGTTATTCATCTGGTCATATTTCTTGGATAGATTTGTCATATCTTTATCGGTAGAGCATTGTGCCTGGAAGATTAGCTGCTCTTTCCTTGATTTCAGTTCTTCAATTTCTTCGGTAACAGTGGTAAGCTGCTGATTCAATTTTATATGCTGGATGGGATTCAAAATACTGGTTTTCTCTTTTTTTACATTCAGTTCTTTCCGCTCTGTAACTTTAGCTTTGAGTTTCTTTTTAACGGTGTTGTATTTATTCAGTATTGGATTAAAATGATTCATCCAGTCATGGATCACTTTTTTTTGCATCTCATTGTGGAGCAAATGATATTGTGTAAAAATCATGTGATTTCGGATTGCTTCCAATGTTTCTGCAATTATCGGAACAGACTTTTCTACAGCTTCAGCCAGTTTTGCTACCTTTGCTTTTAATTCTCGGAGCATTTTGTTATCCGCACGAATCTGACGGTTGATTTCACAGCGGTCTGCTATCATGCCTTTCTTTTCCATATTCTGGGCAATGTAGCCTTCATGGATGGTTGGCTGTTCGGTGATTCCCTGATCTGCAAAGCTGCGGTGATCAATGGTAGCATTTATCTGATTACGTGCAAGCATTTTATTTACGGCATCTGCCCAGTTTGCCCGCCAGATGCAAAGTTGTTCATCACTGTTCCATTGTTCGGAAATAGGATTCTGTCTGCCATATCGGCTGCTCTTGGGGTGTTTATCAATCCGTTCATATCCTTTTTCCTGTGCGGCAGAGGAAGTCAGATATTCTTTCTTTTTCCCAACTTTATAGCGATATTGCTTTTCCCATCCCTGTTTCTGAGCAGTTTTAAATTCAGAAGCAGTAAATCCTTTTTCTTCTCCATCTTTGATACAGAGATATTCTTTTTCTGTTTTATACTGCCATGTTCCATTTTCATTTAGTGGTCGGACAGTAAGAAGAATGTGTGCATGGGGATTGTGACCATCTGTATCGTGAATGGCAAAATCAGCACACATCCCCATATCTACAAAATTTTTTTAATAAAATCTTGAAGAAGAGAAATATTGCTGTCTTTATCCAACTCAACGGGGAGTGCGACAACAAATTCTCTTGCAAGTCGGCTGTCTTTGGTCTTTTCGTTTTCTTCCACAGCATTCCAGAGTTGTTCCCGGTCATTCCATTCCAATGGAGCCATTGGAGGAAGCATCACCTCCTGATAGATCAGCCCCTGCTTTCTGGTATAGTCATGCTGGATGCCGTCATAATCATTGTACATGCGGCTACAGCTCATATAAGCAGAAGCAGCAACAGCAGACCGACCGGAACCACGGCTGACGACTTTGGCTTGCATATGATAAATTGCCATATCTGGCACCTTCTTTCGATGTTGCCTGCAAAGCTGTCCTGTGTGGCAGTGACATTAAAATTATCTATGATAAGCAGAGTATCGGATTTCAGGGAACGCAGAAAACGGTTATGTCTTTGAAACCGTTCCTGTTCAGTGCTTTCCGGCAGATCGTCAATAAAATCCATGTCAGCAATATCCTGAGTTATCTTTTACTTCTGCAAGCATATAAGGATTGCATTTACTTTTACGCTTAAATACAATATAATTTAAGCACAAAAATAAATATCAAGGATAAGGAGGACAACTATGTCAACATCAGATATTTTGGAATCGCTAATTGAAAAAGACAATGGATATTTGATTACATCGAAGGCCGTTGAATCAGGTGTATCAAAGCCATCTGTCTCAAAATACGTCAGAGAGCATGATATGGAAAAAGTGGCACATGGCATTTATATCTTAGATAATGTGTGGCCAGATGAGTTGTTTGTACTCCAGCAACGAAATAAGAATATTATTTATTCGGGCGAGACCGCCCTTTATTTGCATGGTCTTATCGACAGAGAATACAGTCATATTTGTTTCACTGTTCCTACCGGGTATAATGCAACACATATCAAAAAGAAAAACAAAGAAGTTCGTTACGCAAACCCAGAGATTCTTGATATGGGGACCTGTGAAATTCCGTCAAGCAGCGGTAATTTGGTTAAAGTATATGACAAGGAAAGATGTATTTGTGATTTGATTAAAGATCGAAAGAAATATGAAATTCAGTTATATCAGACAGCAATCAAGGAATATATGTCCTCGAAGGAAAAGAATCTTTCAAGATTGATTGAGTATGCGGTTAAACTTGGAGTAAGGGATGAAGTGATGATGTATGTGGAGGTAATGATATGATTCATACAGCGAAACAACTTAAAGACAAAGTAAAAAACATGTCCGGTGGGAATAGTGAAGTTGCGCAAGCACTAATTAGAACATATTTTATGGAAAGGTTCTTAGAAAGAGTTTCTGTTTCTGAATACAGGAATAATTTTATTCTGAAAGGCGGAATGCTTGTTGCTTCTATTGTTGGTGTAGACATGAGAGCTACAATGGATATCGATACCACTGTGAAAGCATTACCTCTTAATGAGAAGGATGCTAAAGCAATCATTGAGAGAATCGGTGAGCTTCAGCTTGAAGATGGGGTAAAATTTAAGATTACATCAGTAAAAGAAATCATGGAAGAATTTGATTATCCTGGCATTAGGATGATGATAGAAGCTAATCTGGAACGAATGAGACAACCTTTTAAGATCGATATTTCTACGGATGATGCAATCACGCCAGGTGCAGTGGAGTATAAATACAAGCTTATGTTTGAAGACAGATTAATTTCAGTTTTGTCGTATAATCTTGAAACTCTTCTTGCAGAAAAGATGCAGACGATTTTGGCAAGAGGACTTGCGAATACCAGAATGAGGGATTTTTATGATGTATATGAGATTATGAATTCAAAGGCTGATCAGATAAGTTTTGATGTTTTGAAAAAGGCATTTGCGGCTACTTGCATGAAGCGAGAAACTTCTTTTGGCGAGGAGGAAGTGAGAGAAACCTTAGACAAGATTAAAGATGATTTTGGACTCGAAGAAATGTGGAATCGTTTTAAGCGTGTAAACTATTTTGTTGATGATCTTTCGTGGGGAGAAGTATCGGAAACAATAGTAGATAATATTGAAAAAATTGCAGTCAGTTAATTCGAGGCAAACCAGATTGAAACATCAATCCAATACTATGAATGTGCTGATGGAATTTATCAGAAGAAGTGTAATAAATTGGTACGTAGTAGATAAATGATATGTGGAATGTCTTTGAAAAACAGTTAAATAAGGAAAAGGAGAAGCTAAAAACTGGAGATTACTGGGGGTTTATTGGCGGAAGGTATCTGTAAACTTAAAGTATGAGAAAGTCCAATCTTTGCTTCTGCAACTGCCAGGTGACAGATTTACAGCCTTGCATGGTGGAATGCAACCGATAAAACTGTTATATTTAATTTGTTAACTCAATTAAACGTGGAGGGCGAAAACATGATTTTACGCAGTTTATAGACATACGGTGGCAGAACTGATCGTAGAAAGAACTGATCATACAAAGGAGCATATGGGATTAATCATCTGGGCAGATGCACCGGAGGAAAGGAGTAAGAAAAGCGATGTTAATTTTGCTACAGGTCACGTCTGTTTGCATCTGTAAATTTGCCGTTCTGGGAGGTGTGGAACGGCTTTTGCTTTTTATTGCCTTATCCGCATTATGAAACTGATCTACTTCAAAATTTGGTGGAGAATTGAGGAGGAAAGGTTGGATATGGGGGATTTCAGAATACTTGAACAAACAGTTATCTTCCTGTATAATGTTTACCCGTAAGAAACACAGGAAAGCATCCCTCATGAGATCGCAGAATTAAAATAATACTATTGGCAAATTTTATAAAAATGCATGTTGAAATTGTGCAAAATGCCAAAAAAGATAAGGGACTTTATAGGAACATAACAAAAGTGAATATTTTGTATAACAAAAGCGATTTTTATACGATAATAAGTCTAAATTTCCGGTTAGGAGACGTGAGAATGAAATTTAAAGAATTTGAATATATGCGTGCGATTGAAGCGAAAAAAAGTATAACAAAGGCAGCACAAATGCTGAATGTATCTCAGCCTGCAATCAGTAGATGTCTTATTAATTTGGAAAAGGAATTAGGAATTCAGCTTTTTGAAAAAATAGATGGAGATTATGTTTCAACACCTGCAGGAAAAATATACCTGGAGTTTGCAGCAGATATTACGAAAAGAAAAATTCAATTCGAATCAGATTTGAAAGAGTTGTTGCAGTATAAGCAGGGCGCATTATGTTTTGGCATAACGCCGGGGAGAAGTAAATCCCTAACGCCTATGGTTTTGCCTGAAATACGGAAGAATTTTCCTGAATTAAAAATAGAGATACATGAGGAGAATGTGCATAATTTGGAGGAAGCGTTGAGAAAAGGACGCATAGATGTAGCATTTTTCACATTGAGTGAACAAGAGAAAGCAGACGATAAATATTTGTATTACCAGATACTTGGAAAAGAAGAAATCGTGCTGACTGTAAAAAAAGGAACAGAAATTGCCTGCAAGCCTCTACGCAAAATTGGATTTCAATATCCCTGGGTAGAACTTTCATGTTTTGAAAAGTTTGCTTTTATTTTACTAAAAAAGAATATGAGATTGGGACAGATAGCAGAAGAAATTTTAAAAGAGAATCATATATCACCGGAAAAAATAGAAATAGCCGGTATCGAAACCGCACAAGAGCTTGTGGCAAATGGTTATGGGGTGTGTCTTTGTTCCAGTCTTGGAGTGAGAGAATATCAGAATAGATTAGATATTTATTCTTTCGGAAAACAGCCGGTTACCTGGAAGTTTGTAGCAGCATTGAGAGTAGGAGGATATATGACAGAACCTCTAAAATATCTCATTCAGTTATATCAAACCGCAGCAGAAAGAGTTCAGGGAAAATATAACGAAGACGTATATACAATATAAGAAACTGTTATTTGATAAAAGAAAAAAACGAACATATAATACACCCATAAAGTTTGCGCAGCTTTATGGGTGGTTTCATTTTCAGAGGTTTTGAGATGGATATATCAGGAATTATGGGATTTGTCCTTATGATATGTATGACGTTGCTGGTGTATAAGATAAAGGTAAGTCTGGGAATTTTATTTATGACATTGCCGGTGATAGCAGGATTTTTATCCGGGTTTTCAATGGCAGAAATGAGTTTGTATATTTTAAAAGGAATTGAAAATGTGATTCCGGTAGCTTTGATGTTTGCAACTGCGATTTTATTTTTTGGGATATTAAATGAAACAGGAACTTTCACAGCAATAATCACAAAAATAGCAGGAAGGTTTCATCTAACCAGGAAGAATATTTTTCTTATGACTGTGTTCGTATCAGCAATCGCACATTTAAGTGGTTCAGGTGCAGTATCGTATTTGATTGTGATTACAACATGTAAAAGTATATACAACGAAAATAAAATTCCATTAACAAATTTGATGTGCCTTAGTTCTTTAACTTTTGGTGTTATGAATATGTTGCCATGGGCAGGACCATGCGGACGCCTTGCAGGAGTTTTAAATACAGATCCGATTTCAATCTGGCGTTTGTGTATCCCGTCTCAGATATTTGGAATACTGATGGTGTGTGTAATTGCCTGTATTTTGTCAAACTATCAAAAGCTTTCGGATATTGATTCTTTGAGTGAAAATAATTGTAAGCAGTGTATTGCGAGAAATAAGCCGATTTTAATACAGCAAAGTAGAAAAAAACGCTGTTTGTCAGTGGGAATTATGACAATAATAATCATTTTGCTTATCATTACAAGAATCTCTTCGTGGATTGTTTTTATGATGGGATTATCTGTAATAAGTATCATTAATCTTAAAGAAGTAAAGAAAATGGAATTAATGAAATACATAAAATCAGCGGGAATCATGGCAGGAACAGTTTTGGCATCAGGCGTTATGGTTGGTGTTCTGACACAGAGCAGCATGCTGACAAGCATGTCAGAAATGATATCTGGATTACTTCCGGTAAGCATGAGAGAGCATATACATATTTTACTCGGGGCGCTGGCCAATCCCATAAGCTGGATCATGAGTGGAGAAGTAGAAATTTTTGGATTCATGCCAATTGCTGCAAAAATAGCATCAGAGTGTCAAATAGCAGTGGAAGTTACAGCCGCCGCATTTCTGATTCCATATAGTGCAGTTATTTTTGTACTTCCAATGACAGTATCTGTTCATCTTGGACTTTCTCTGTGTGGCGTAAGTTTAAGAGAGCATATCCGGCAAACATATTTATGGACATTATTTTTAAGTATCACAATGTTGGGTTTTGCAATAATAATAGGGATACTCCCCTATTAGAAAAGGAAAAATATAAAAATGTCAGAGATACATACGTATATTGAAACACTAAAAAAAATAGGAATAAACGGAATACAGATTATTCAAGACGGCCAAGAAATAGGTTGCTTCATGAAAAAGGAATATAAAAGACAAAATCAATATTCTATTACGAAAAGTTTTACCTCAGCGGCAGTTGGATTTGCAATTGAGGAGGGACTTTTTGAATTAAACAGTAAGGTTTGCCAACTGTTTGATGAGGCAATAAAAATAGAAGATCCTTACTGGAATATGATGGAAATACGACACCTGCTTACTATGACAATGGGACTGGAAACACCGATTCTTATGGGAGACAGTAGAAAGACATTGAAAGAAAGTGACTGGGTATCCTATGTATTCAGACAAAAAGTAACAGAAAAACCAGGGACAGTGTTTCAATACAATAATGCAGGTCCATATCTTTTAGGCGTTTTGATTCAGAGAAAGACAGAAAAAAATCTGATAGAGTATCTTACCCCTCGCTTATTTGACAAACTGGAGATCAAACCATTGGAAGCGGAATTTTGCCCCAAGGGTTATGTCTTTGGTGCTGGGGGATTGCAAATGAATGTAAGAGAATTGGGAAAGTTTGGACAGCTTTATTTGCAGAGAGGCAAATGGAAAGGTGAACAGATTCTTTCAGAAAAATGGATTGAAGAATCAACAAAGAAACAGGTGGAATGTGGGGATTATAATAATTCTCAGGTTGACGGATACGGATATCTATTCTGGCATTTGAAGGGAGATGCATATATGGCGAATGGAAAATATGGGCAGTATTGCATTGTACTTTCAGATCAAAATTCTGTAATAAGTGTTAACTCACCGGAAACAGAACAGAGCGACAGGGTGGGTAGATACATTATGAAAAAATTAAAAGAAGGGAGAAGGAATAATGGAAAAGAATAAAAAAAAGTATGGATTGTTGGTTGCAGTAGCTCTTTGTATGTGCTTATTAGGAGGGTTTCTTGCTAATCTTGCACAAACTGATTTTGGTAAAGTTACAAAAAAAACAATTTTATTTGAAAGCAATTCTGGACATACGATTAGTGCAGATGTATTGATTCCTAATGAGGCAGGAGAAGAAAATCCATTACCGGCAATTGTATGGGCGCATGGAGGAAATGCAAATAAAGAACGAAGTGATAATTTTCAGATTGAATGGGCGCGGCGAGGATACGTAGTAGTTTCCTTTGACTTGTATGGACATGGTGAATCGGAAGTTTTAAATGATACAGAATGGTTTGATAATGGACGAGGATTGTATGACACGGTTCAGTATGTTGCAACATTGCCTTATGTGGATGCAGATAGAATTGCAGTATCAGGACATTCCAGAGGAGGCAATACCATCCACGAGTCTGTTTTGCTGGACAATGAACTGGAAACACCGTTAATTAAGGCAATTCTTTATGTGGGACGAGATGCCATTTATCGTGATAATGAAACTGCATCATTTGGATATTTTCCGGGAAAAACCAATACAACACAGGCTGCTGAAAAAGGCGGAAATGGAGAATACTTCAATTATTATGGAAATCGAGATGTAGGTATTATTGCTGATAAATATGATGATTTTTCATTTAAAGAAAAAGATGAAGAAACAGGTGAGATGAAACCAAATCCTGAGTTTTTAAAATCTAACAATGCCAAATCTTTCTTGAATTTTGGTATTACGCCGGATGAGAAAACTGAGGATGGGTTAGAAGGCCAGTGGTATGAACAGGAAATAGATGGAAAAACAGCAAAACGTATCATTTATATGCCGTTAGCAACACATGGAACATCAGTATATGTGCCTGACGCATGTACAGATGCAGTAGAATTTATGCAAACTGTAATTCCAACAGATAGTACGCTGAAAGCTGACAATCATATTTTTCCATTAAAAACATTAGGATGTTTAATGGGATTTGCGGGATTTTTTGTATTTGTAACAGGAGTAGCGCTTCTTTTGGTGCAGTATGAACCGTTTAAAGGTGTTAGTGCTGATCGCGATGCAACAATGAGACTGGCAGCAAATGATAAAAAAGGAAAAATATGGCTTACAGGTTGTCTGTTGGTTAATACCGTATTTCCGTTGCTCAGTGCGTTGGTGTTATTTCACTTTAAAGTGGATAAAGTGGTAGATGATTTTTTTATGCAGGGAATGCCGTTGTTCTATGGAGTATGGGGAACGGTAAATGCAATATTTGTAATCCTTACCACTATCATCTGGTATAATTGTTACGCAAAGAAAAATGGAATCAGTTTGGATTCTATTGATATGAGAACATCAGTTGCACAGATTGGAAAGACAATTGCGACAGCATTAGTAGTTACAGGTATGGCATTTGTCCTGCTCTTTTCAGTGAAATTTTTCTTTAATACAGATTTCAGATTTCTTTATTGGGCAGTACGGCCATTTAACGCAAGACGTATGTTGGAAGCTATGAAGCTCTTACCATTCTTTACAGTTGCATATGTGACAGCTTCTATTTTCATTAATTGTTTGAATTTTAATACATCTTTTGGAAAAACAGAAAGGAAAAATATCTGCCTTCTTGCATTTTTGAACATTCTGCCACCATTTCTTTTGGCGGTGGCTGGATATGGATACTTCTTTATTACAGGTGTGAATGGTTTTTATGGTACAAACAATCAGATATCTGACTGGATGGTAGCTCCATTAGTACCTATGCTTGTTACTCCTTTTGTTACAAGAGCAATCTATAAAAAGACGAGGAATCCATATTTAGGGGGCATAATTAATGCAGTAATTATAACTATTATGACATGTGTAAATGCACAGATAGTATTTCCGGCATAAGAGAAAATATAAAATCGAGCAACAAATATCCAAATGTGAACAGGTGGGTATTTGTTGCTCGAATATTTTATTTCAGTTGAGAAAGCGTCCAGAGAAGTTGTAAGCGTCATATCTTTTACATAAATTATATGATAAGCTTACCGACCAGGAGAAGACAGATGGCAGAATTATAATTTTTAAATAATATTCAAGCCGGACATTTATTAGACGCTTCCGGTAAGCGAACAATATTTTCGAGTCAATCATTTATAAGTCGCCAATGGTGGGCGGGCAATATATTTTGATAACAGAAATGCTCTGTATCTAACTTAATTATATGATTGACAGAGAAATGCGTCAATACGGAAAATAAGTATTGAAATTAGTTGGAACAAGTACTGAAATAAAGTTGGGACTATAAAACAAAGTTATATTGCGAGGAAAATTATGAAGAATAAAAAGATTAAATGCGATATATACCAGAGTATCCACAACCATGTAGATAGATGTCTACAGTCTGGATGCTTAGAAAGAAAAACTCAAGAGATATGCGGAATTTCAGAACATGGAAATTGTAAGTGAATATTCTGACGAAGGTAAATCTGGAAAGAGCGTAGAGGGCAGACCGGAATTTCAGAGAATGTTGGATAATGCTGAGAATGGAATAGATGAGGTACAGCTTGTATTGGTGTTCAAGCTTTCCTGATTTGGTCGTAATGCGGCGGATGTTCTAAATTCTTTGCAGAGGATGCAGGATTTTGAAGTGAATCTGATCTGTGTAGAAGATGGAATTGACAACTCAAAAGATAGTGGAAAGCTGATGATTTACGTTCTGTCTGCGGTGACAGAGATTGAAGGATTGGAAAAGCAGCACAGGCAGTTGACCGGAGCAAAAGCAAGACTTGGACAGCAGATGGACAGTCTGGACATCATGGATAAATTTTATGAAAAGAAATATCAGGATATGGAGACACGGTTATATCGTCTGTATGATGAGATTGAAGGCGTGGAGAACAGTATAGAGGAAGTCAAGAACCGCCTGCTGAATATCCGGCAATAGAGAATATCAGAAGAAAACGCCTATCAATTTCTTTTATATTTTGATAAACTATATGATAAGTTCACCGACCTGGAGAAGAAAGAATTTCTTAACAGTTTTGTAGAACAGGTGGATATTTATGAGCAGGAGCAGCCAGATGGCAGATTCCTGAAGCACGTAAAGTTCCGTTTCCCGGTGTGTTTTGGAGACAGGGAGACACAGGAACTTTGTTGGGACAACGAAAGTACCGTCGAAAGTATCGTGCTTTTGTCCCGTAAGTAACTAAATAGTGTTATCAGTGTGACAGTAGAATTTGGAGAAGGCATTGATATTGGCATCTATACAACAAATTTTGAAAATGAATTCATTTCTTTAACGGATATAGCGAAATATCGAAATGAAGATGATCCAAGATTAGGAGCGGACATAAAGAATAATTAAGTTATTATGCAAATGGTTGTGATAAAATATCAGGAGGATATAATTTTACCATATAAAGTATTTGCTCTTATGGACGAAGTGATAGAGTCAGGCTTGAGTTATGAATTGAGGTTGCGAGGGATATACGGATGCTGTCCAATTTAGAAGAGAGGTGCATGGGTGAATAACTAGAAAAATTATAGTGAAAGAAGATAATGGATATAGTTGAAAAGGAAAGTTAGGCAAAAGCTTACCATTATCGTAGAATATTTCTCTAACAAGCGTAAAAAATATCATTGACACATTATTTCGTTTGTGCTAAAATCCAAAGCAATTTAACATAGTAAACCGTTGAAGCGGAGATAACGGCAATGATGCCTTTACAGAGAGCCTGAGATGCTGAGAATCAGGCAAGAAACAAGTTGTCAAATGGACCGCTGAGGGTGCAGTCAAATGGGAGATTTTCCCAGAGTATTCTGCAACGTGTGGGCATACGTCAGTTGCCGGGGATATGTTGGTAT
>ENA-UONQ01002340-UONQ01002340.1-human-gut-metagenome-genome-assembly--contig:-CS26-NODE-2340-length-13269-cov-4.024822_pt1 | contig 13269 bp, 12 predicted proteins | sample MGYA00242460_ERZ724007 | MGnify/ENA metagenome assembly ERZ724007
ATAAATATCACATTATCCGTGCAACCCTGGAATCCCTGGCTTACCAGACCAATGATGTTCTGCAGGCAATGAAGGCAGATTCCGGAATCGAACTGGCTGCTCTGAAGGTAGACGGCGGCGCAAGCGCCAATAATTTCCTGATGCAGACCCAGGCTGATATTATCAATGCTCCGGTTGAGCGCCCCAGATGTGTAGAGACAACCGCTATGGGTGCAGCTTACCTGGCAGGTCTTGCAGTTGGATACTGGTCCAGCAAGGAAGACGTTATTAACAACTGGGCAATTGATAAGGTATTTATGCCGGAGATTTCCGAAGAAGATCGGGCAAAGAAGGTTGCCGGCTGGAATAAGGCAGTGAAATACTCTTACGGTTGGGCAAAAGAGAACTAAAGAAAAAAGGGTAACAGCAAAAATTCATACTGTATGAAAGGGGAAAATGACTATGTTGCCATATATTTCAGAATTTCTTGGAACCATGCTTCTGATTCTTTTAGGTGATGGTGTAGTAGCGAACGTAACTTTGAATAAATCAGGAATGAAGGGCGCAGGCTCAATCCAGATTACCTTTGCATGGGGCCTTGCTGTTATGGTTCCGGCGTTTATTTTCGGCGCAGCATCCGGCGCACACTTTAACCCGGCTCTGACCATTGCTCTGGCAGTGGACGGCAGCTTTGCCTGGTCCATGGTTCCCGGATACATTGTTGCACAGTTTGCAGGCGCATTTGTAGGTGCATGCCTTGTATACATCCTGTTTAAGGATCAGTTTGATGCAACCGACAACCCAGGAACAAAGCTTGGCGTTTTCTCTACTGGCCCGTCCGTTCCCAATATGCCTCTGAATATTTTAAGTGAAGCAATCGGAACCTTCGTTCTGGTATTTGCAATCAAGGGTATCCCGGCAACCGCAGCTGCAGGCGTTGAGAAGTTTATGGTATTCGGAATTATTGTTTCCATCGGTATGTCCCTGGGCGGACTGACCGGATATGCAATCAACCCGGCTCGTGACCTTGGTCCCCGTCTGGCGCATACAATTCTTCCGATTAAAGGAAAAGGCGATTCCAACTGGGGTTATGCACCGGTTGTGCTGGTAGGTCCTCTGCTGGGCGCACTGGCAGCCGTACTTCTGTATGGAGCAATTCCGTGGTAGGAAGCCGGACACAGGAGCAAAAAAGGATTAGCAGGTTTCTGTAGAGACAAGACAGCCAGAGTACCTGACTCAAATTAAATAGCGAATTTTGAGAGCGGAGCCTGGCAAATGGATATCGAAAGATATGAAAATGCCGGGCTCTGTTTTTAAGGAGGAATAAGAAACATGTATGATGTAATCATTATTGGCGCAGGTGTTTCCGGAGCGGCTGCTGCAAGGGAGCTGTCCCGTTATCAGGTGAAGGCCTGCGTTTTGGAGAAGGAAGAGGACGTGTGCTGCGGAACCTCAAAGGCAAACAGTGCGATTGTCCATGCAGGCTATGATGCCGCAAGCGGTTCTCTGATGGCAAAGCTGAATGTTCAGGGAAATAAAATGATGGCTCAGCTGGCAGAGGATCTTGATTTTGAGTTTATTCAGACAGGTTCCCTGGTTGTGTGCACAGAGGAGGAAAACCGTCCGGGACTGCAGACACTTCTGGAACGGGGCATCAAAAACGGAGTAGAAGGTCTCCGGATTATTGAGCGGGATGAGCTGGTAAAAATGGAGCCCAATATTTCTGATGAAGCAGTAGCGGCTCTGTATGCTCCTACCGGCGGTATCGTATGTCCTTTTAATCTGAATATTGCCATGGCAGAAAATGCCTGCACCAACGGAGTGGAGTTTAAGTTTAACACCCGGGTAGAAGGAATCGAAAAGAAAGAGGGCGGATTCCTGATTCATACGAACAAAGGCGATTTTGAAGCAAAATGTGTGGTAAATGCAGCAGGTGTCTATGCGGATCAGATTCACAACATGGTCAGCGACAGAAAGATTACCATTACACCGAGACGGGGCGATTACTGTCTGCTGGATAAAACGGCAGGAAAGCATGTAAATCATACCATTTTTGCTCTGCCCGGAAAATATGGAAAAGGCGTCCTGGTATCTCCGACTGTCCACGGAAACCTGATTGTGGGACCGACAGCGATTGATATTGAGGATAAGGAAGGCACCAATACTACAAGAGCAGGACTTGATGAAGTAATTACCAAATGTGCAAAGACCGTTAAAAATGTACCCCTTCGTCAGATTATTACCTCCTTTGCAGGACTTCGTGCTCACGAAGACGGACATGAGTTTATTATTGAAGAGCTTAAAGAGGCTCCGGGCTTTGTTGACTGCGCAGGAATTGAATCTCCCGGTCTGACCAGCAGCCCGGCTATTGGATGCATGGTGGCAGATATCGTAAAGGGAATCCTGGATCTGAAGGAAAATCCGGACTTTGTGGGAACAAGAAAAGGCATTCTGAATCCGGAGAAGCTGTCCATGGAGGAGCGCAATGAACTGATTAAAAAGCAGCCGGCTTACGGAAATATTATATGCCGCTGTGAAATGGTAACAGAGGGAGAAATCCTGGATGCCATTCACCGTCCCCTGGGCGCCCGTTCTCTGGATGGTGTAAAGCGCAGAACCAGAGCCGGAATGGGACGCTGCCAGGCAGGCTTTTGTTCACCGAGAACCATGGAAATTCTTTCCAGAGAGCTTTCCATGGATATGGAAGAGATTACCAAGTGCGGCGGCGATTCAAAAATCGTTGTCGGAACAAACAAGGATCGGATATAAAAGGAGGGGCGTCGAAACATGAAAGCATATGATATCGTAATCATTGGCGGCGGCCCTGCAGGGCTTGCAGCTGCCGCAGCAGCAAGAAAAAGCGGAGTGGATAAAATCCTGATTCTGGAACGTGACAAGGAGCTGGGCGGAATTTTAAACCAGTGTATTCACAATGGTTTCGGACTTCACACATTTAAGGAGGAGCTGACGGGACCGGAATATGCTGCCCGGTTTATTGATCAGGTAAAGGAACTGGAAATTGAATATAAACTGCATACCATGGTTATGGACATCAGCCCGGATAAGGTAGTGACTGCCATGAATCGCGAGGAGGGGATGTTCCAGATTCAGGCGGGTGCCGTGATTCTGGCTATGGGCTGCAGAGAGCGTTCCAGAGGAGCATTGAATATTCCGGGATATCGTCCGGCTGGAATTTATTCTGCAGGAACAGCTCAGCGTCTGGTAAACAGAGAGGGCTTTCTTCCGGGCCGCGAGGTAGTGATTCTGGGTTCCGGAGATATCGGACTGATTATGGCAAGACGTATGACCTTTGAAGGTGCCAAGGTTAAGGTTGTTGCAGAGCTGATGCCGTATTCCGGCGGTTTAAAGAGAAATATTGTTCAGTGTCTGGATGACTACGGCATCCCCTTAAAGCTGAGCCATACGGTTGTAGAAATCCGCGGCAAGGAGCGTCTGACCGGCGTGACCATTGCAAAGGTAGATGAGAAAGGAAAACCGATTCCGGGAACAGAGGAGGATTATGACTGTGATACCCTTCTTCTTTCTGTCGGACTGATTCCGGAGAACGAGCTTTCCAGAGGTGCCGGTGTGGATATGAGTCCGGTAACCTCAGGCCCGATTGTAAATGAAAGTCTGGAAACCAATATTGAAGGCGTATTTGCCTGCGGCAATGTGCTTCACGTTCATGATCTGGTTGACTTTGTTTCCGAGGAAGCGGCAGCGGCAGGAAGAAATGCTGCTCTGTATGTACAGGGCAAACGGCAGTCTGAAGCAGGAAAGGCCATTAAATTAAATCCTGTGGAGGGCGTTCGTTATACTGTGCCTTCTGTAATTCATCCGGAGCGGATGGACGATAAGCTGACGGTTCGTTTCCGTGTCGGCGGAGTTTATAAAAACTGCTATATCAGCGTATACTTCGATGATGAGCGGGTAATTCACCGCAAACGTCCGGTGGTAGCTCCCGGAGAAATGGAAGAGATTAAGCTGGAGAAGGAGAAGCTTCTGGCTTATCCGGATTTGAAGACCATAACCGTAAAAATTGAGGAGGCATAGGCAATGGAAAAAAGAGAACTGATCTGCATAGGCTGTCCTCTGGGCTGCCCGGTAACGGTAACCATGGAAGCCGGCGAAGTAATCAAGGTGGAAGGAAATACCTGTAAGCGGGGAGATGATTACGCCAGAAAAGAAGTGACCAATCCCACCAGAATTGTAACCAGCACCGTTATGGTGGACGGCGGCAGGGATGTAACGGTTTCTGTAAAGACAAAGACAGATATTCCAAAGGAAAAGATCTTTGAATGTGTAAAATCCTTAAAGGGCGTGACGGTTCAGGCTCCTGTTCATATTGGAGATGTAATTCTGGCAAATACGGCGGATACGGGTGTGGACATTATTGCCACCAGTAATGTAGAAGCAAAATAAGGCAGAACAGGGCAGAACATCCCGGCATGGCAAAAAGACCATGGCGGGATACTGCCCGTTTATTAAGGAAGCCTGTTTCTAAAAGCGTGCAGGAAAAAACTGCATGATGATAAACAGACATAGAAAGAGAGGAATGCGGAATGGAAGAACAGAAAAAGAATGCAGGATGGAGCAACTTAAACGGAATCAGTGATGATGACAAGACCTGCGGACTGAATGATATGAACTGTCTGGAGGACGAAAAAGAAACCAGCTGCGGATTAAATGATATGAACTGTTTAAGCGGAGAGGATGACAGCACCTGCGGGCTGAATGATATGAATTGTCTGGGAGAAGACAAATAGAAAGAAAAGAGAAACTGCGGGGAAGGAAAAATCAAAAGAAAAAGCCTGGAGAACGGGCAGGCACAATAAGCGGAGCGAAAGGAGATTTCAGGATGAAGAAATTTATTAATGGCGTTGACCAGGTAGAGGATCAGATGATTCAGGGTATGGTAAAGGCTTATCCAAAACATCTTAGAAAGCTGGAGTGTGGAAATGTAGTCGTTCGTGCTGAGAAAAAAGAAGGAAAGGTTGCGCTGATCAGCGGAGGCGGAAGCGGCCATGAACCGGCACACGGCGGATTTGTGGGACGCGGTATGCTGGATGCGGCAGTTGCAGGTGCAGTATTTACTTCTCCGACCCCGGATCAGATTCTGGAAGGCATTAAGGCCATTGCGACGGACAAGGGCGTGCTGATGGTAGTAAAAAACTATACCGGCGACGTTATGAACTTTGAGATGGCAGCGGAAATGGCAGAGATGGAAGGAATTTCTGTCAAGCACGTAGTAACCAATGATGATGTTGCTGTAGACGGAAGCCTTTATACGGTTGGAAGAAGAGGCGTTGCAGGAACTGTTTTTGTTCACAAGATCGCAGGCGCTCTGGCTGAGACAGGCGCTGATCTGGATCAGGTGCAGGCCGTAGCCCAGAAGGTTATTGATAATGTGCGGACCATGGGTGCAGCGATTGCTCCGTGTACGGTTCCGGCAGCAGGAAAACCCGGATTCGAGCTGTCTGAAAATGAGATGGAGGTTGGAATCGGCATTCACGGGGAACCGGGTACACACAAGGAGGAAATGAGACCGGCAGATGAGATTGTGGATCTGCTTCTGGAGAAGATTCTCGGGGATCTGGATTATTCCGGCAGCGAGGTGGCTGTGATGATCAATGGCTCCGGAGCGACTCCTTTAATGGAACTGTTTATTATCAACAATCATGTGGCAGATGTTCTTGCAGAAAAAGGAATCCGCGTATATCGCACGCTGGTAGGTGAGTACATGACCTCCATCGAGATGCAGGGCTTTTCCATTTCTCTGCTGAAGCTGGATGAGGAGATGAAACAGCTTCTGGATGCAGAGGCAGATACACCGGCCTGGAAAGAATAGGAAGCAGGAGGAAAGAACAATGGCAGATAACAAAATGGTGCTTTTGGTTTTAAAGAAAATCGGAGAAAAAATCGAAGCAGAAAAGGAATATCTCACAGAGCTGGATCAGCCCATCGGTGACAGTGATCACGGGATCAATCTGGCCAGAGGTTTTCAGGAAGTAGAGAATAAGCTGCCATCTATGGAAGATAAGGATATTGGAACGATTCTGAAAACAGCAGGAATGGCTCTGGTTTCTAAGGTTGGCGGTGCATCCGGTCCTCTTTACGGTTCTGCTTTTATGAAAATGGGTATGGCTTTAAACGGGAAAACGGAGATGGATATGAATGATTTTCTCGTTGCTGTGGAGGCTGCTGTGGAGGCAGTAAAGCAGAGAGGAAAGGCAACAGTGGAGGAAGCAACCATGCTGGATGCCATGGTTCCTGCTCTTGATGCCATGAAGCAGGCGGCTGCAGACGGAATGGACAGCCATGGCGTTCTGGAGGCAGGCTGCAAAGCATCCTGGGCCGGAGCAGAACATACAAAAGATCTGGTGGCAACCAAGGGCCGCGCCAGCTATGTGGGAGAGCGTGGACTTGGTCATCAGGATCCGGGAGCCACATCCTTTTCCTTTATGCTGGAAACAGTAAAAGACACTCTGGGATAGGAAGGAGAGGACAGGATGGTTGGATTTGTAATCGTTTCTCACAGCGGAAAGCTGGCTGAGGGCGTTGTTGACCTGGCAAAAATGATGGCTCCGGATGTTCCCATGGCCGCCGCAGGCGGCCTGGAGGACGGGAGCTTTGGAACCAGCTTTGAGCGGATTCTGGAGGCTGTCAATGAGGTATATTCCGAGGACGGAGTGATTCTGCTGATGGATCTGGGAAGCGCAGTAATGACTGCCGAGATGGTTCTCGAATCTCTGGAAGGGCAGAAACTGGCAATGGGAGACTGCCCTCTGGTAGAGGGGGCTGTTGTGGCAGCTGTTAATGCAGCAGGAGGAATGAGTTTCGACGATATTTTAAAGGAACTGGAAAAGGTTCGTGATATGAAAAAGCTCTCATAAAAGAAAAAGAGACTGTAAAAAACCTTTAATAGAAAAATCGCCCAGACCGTGAGGTCTGAGCGATTTTTCTGGCTCTATATTATTATTAACTTTTATCCTGCTCCATTTCACTTAAATAAGGTACTCCTGACCGAAAAAATGTGGTTTTTTTTCGTTTTTCTAAAAGAATGGAAAGATTTTTTTCATAATTTTTTTGAAAAATCCCTGCATATAAAATATCCAGCAGAATTATAATTGACAGTTTAGAAGAAAAGGTTCCGATTTTTGAAAACATTTTTTCTTTGGAAACAATTTTAAGGGATATATCGCAAAGATCAGAAATACTGTTGTTGCCCAGATTTGTAATACATATCATAGGCGTCTTAGTCTGCTTCAGTAATTTACAATATTCTAGGGTTTCAAAGGTTTCACCGGTATATGAAATGATCAGAGCTACATGTTCAGAGGGAGAAGAGGACGCAGCGCTGATTACAAGCTGTTGATGATCCATGGGAAGACGAACATACTTATTGATACGAAGTAAATTTATCATAAAATCAAAAGCAATGCTTTGATTGCTTCCAACACCATATACGGTAATGATGTGTGCCTGATCCAGAAGATCAACTGCTTTCTGGAAGGTCTGTTCGTTAATCAGTGACAAAGTATCTTCTATGGCACTAATACTTAACTGCTTCATATTTTGTATTAATGCAGAAGGACTGTCTTCTTTGGAAAAAGGGAAATTCACATCAATAGATGATATGGAATCTCGACTTTCAATTGCAGAGAAATAATCCAATCTGAATTCATTGTAATTTTTGCACCCCAATTTTTGATACAGTCGTATAATTGTTGATGCGGAGGTATAAGTTTGCTGTGCCAGTTCTTTTACAGTAGCCGTACGAAACTGCTCCGGATGATTTATAATATAGGTGATAACGCTTTGTTCAGAATTTGAAAAAAAGTGAGGCTGACTCATTTTACCAAGAATATCCATAAATTCATTCCTCCATTTGATAACGACTTGACAGGATAAAATAATTATATCATTTGTGCATTAAATTTGGAACAAAAATCCATAAACAACATTTCAAGAAATAAAGTTCGGACATTCTATCCGGAATCCCCCAAAGGCATTTACAAGGGGGATTTTATTTTATATATTGCAAATATAAAATAAAGCAAAAACAAATATAGGAGGGATAGGAAATGAATAAGACGGAGTTATCAAAACACTTGCTGATACTGGTAGGCGGCAAAGAAAACATTCAGTCCGTTGTTCATTGTGCAACACGAATGAGATTTAAACTAAAGGATCGGGCAAAAGCGGATAAAGAAGCGATTGAAAATCTGGAAGGAGTAATATCTGTTATTGAAAATGGAGGTCAGTTTCAGGTTGTAATTGGGAACAATGTTGCTTATGTTTACAAAGAGTTTCTGAAAGTGGCCGGGCTGAAGGATGAAGCAGCAGTCAAGGCAGAAAAAGAAGATGATGAAAAGAAAGAAAATATTTTTGCAACACTTATGGATGTGATTTCAGCAATTTTTACACCAATCCTGGGTGCCATGATTGGAAGCGGAATCATAAAAGGTCTGCTTATGGTAGCAACAATGTTTCTTGGACTGAGTAATACTTCCGGAACATATATGATTCTGAATGCTACTTCAAATGCAGTTTTTTATTTTCTTCCGGTAATCCTTGCTTATACTTCTGCAAAGAAATTTCAAGCCAATATTGTGATTGCAATGGTAGTAGCAGGTGCACTGGTATATCCTGATATGATTGCAGCATACTCTGCCGGAGAAGCTATTAAGTTTTTAGGAATTCCAGTTATTATGATCAATTATAGCTCATCAGTCATCCCGATTATTTTGAGTACCTGGTTTTTGTCAAAGGTGGAAAAGTTTCTTGAAAAATTGATACCGGATGTAATCAAGAGCTTTATGAGCCCTTTATTGTCCCTGGCGGTTGTCGTTCCAGTTACATACCTGGTTGTAGGTCCGATAGGTAATTATCTTGGTCTTGGCGTTGCCAGTGTGTATTCTTTTTTGTATTCGTTAAATCCTATTGTCGCTGGTGTGATTTTGGGTGGATTTTATCAGGCTCTTGTTGTTTTCGGAATTCATTGGGCACTTGGTCCAATCCAAATTAATAATGTAGCTGTTTACGGATTCGATACAATTACCGGTATGTATTTACCTGCAAAATATGCACAGGCCGGAGCAACTCTTGCGCTGGGATTAAAGTCGAAAGATACAGGCTATAAATCTTCCGCAATCACTACCGCAGTGACAACTGCCGTTTTTGGTATTACAGAACCGGCCGTTTATGGTTTTACATTAAAGAATAAAAAAGCATTTTATATGGCTTCTATTGCTGCAGCAGTTGGAGGCGGTATAGCAGGGGCCTTTGGTTGTGCGGCAGGAGCCTATGGTATTTCCAATACGCTGACGCTTCCTGTATTTATTGGAAACGGACTTGGCGGTATGCTGATTGCAATTGCAACCTCATTTCTTCTGTCTATAATTCTTACATTTTTGTTCGGAGATAAAAAAGAAGTAAAAAGTGAAGTGAAAAAGGAACATACTGCAGCAGAAGAAATTTATGCTCCTCTAAACGGAAAAACAGTGACTTTAGACCAGGTGAAGGATGAAATGTTTGCGTCAGAAGCAATGGGCAGAACATTTGCTATTGAACCTTTAGATGGAGATATCTATGCTCCTTGTAGCGGTACTGTCAGTGCTCTGTTTCCTACAGGACATGCAATTGGTATCACAACAGAAAACGGTGTAGAATTACTGATCCATATTGGAATCAACACAGTAGAACTAAACGGAAAATATTTTGAAGCTTTGACAGAGCAGGGAAAAAAGATTCAGAAAGGTCAAAAACTAATTCATTTTGATGCAGATGGAATTCGTTCAGAGGGATATGAAGTTACCACTATGTTAATTATAACTAATTTTAATGAAGTAAAACTGAACGAATGTGAAAAAAGAGAACTTACAGATAATAAAACACTTTTGTTTACAGCAGAGAAAAATGAATAAAGGAGGATATCTTGATGTCATCATTGCCAAAAAATTTTTTGTGGGGAGGAGCAACTGCGGCGAACCAGTATGAAGGCGGCTATCGGGAAGGCGGAAGAGGACTTGCAGTATCAGATTTTATTACAGATGGGAATTATGAGGAACCAAGAAGGATTTATTATACAAATAAAGAAGGCGAAATTGGCGTATTAACTCTTGGAGAATCCATGCCAAAAGGATCAAGAGCTATTATAATGGAAAACCAATATTATCCAAGTCATCAGGCAACAGACTTTTATCATCAGTACAAGGAAGATATTGCACTGTTTGCAGAAATGGGCTTTAAATGCCTTCGTATCTCTATATCCTGGACAAGAATTTTTCCGAATGGAGATGATGAAAAGCCAAATGAAGAAGGTCTGCAATTTTACGAAAATGTTTTCGAAGAATGTATAAGACACAATATCGAACCACTTGTTACCATTCTTCATTTTGATATGCCGCTGAATCTGGCAGAAAAATACGGAGGCTGGGAAAACAGAAAACTGATAGGATTTTATCTGAATTATTGCAGGACTTTATTTGAACGTTTTAAAGATAAAGTAAAATACTGGATTACAATTAATGAGATCAATGTGCTGGGTGGATATTGGACCCTTGGTACAACAAAAGAAAAGCTTTCAAAAAAAGTTGTGGATGGTCCGATCAATCCAACAACAAATTATCTTCCGGATGAGGCAGGGATAAAATATCAATCTCTTCATCATTTGATGGTAGCAAGCAGTCTGGCTAATAAAATGGGGCATGAAATCAATTCTGATTTCAAAATAGGATGTATGCTGGCACTGTCAGGAATTTATCCAATGACCTGCCATCCGGACGATGTATTAGGTGCACTTCAGTTTCGCAGAAGAGCTCTGATGTTTTCCGATATTATGATGCGTGGATATTATCCATCGTATGCAAAAACAATTTTTAGTGAATACGGATTTACCTTGAAAACAAATCCTGAAGATGCAGAAATACTAAAAAAATATCCGTCAGACTTTCTTGCATTTAGCTATTATCGAACAACTGCATTTGACAGAAATGCGAAAGTTACTACAACAACAGGAGGACAGCAGGGTGTATCAAATCCTTATCTGGAAGAAACTCCCTGGGGTTGGCCTATTGATGCCACAGGTTTTCGCTATGTGCTGAACGAGTTATGGGATCGTTATCAAAAGCCTCTTTTCTGTGTGGAAAACGGGCTGGGAAATCAGGACAAGGTACTTTCAGATGGAAGTATTAAAGATGATTACCGGATTGATTACCTGAAAAAACATATTGAAGCTATGAAAGCTGCAGTTGTGGAGGATGGTGTAAATCTGATGGGATATACGCCGTGGGGATGCATCGACCTTGTATCTGCTGGAACAGGAGAAATGAAAAAAAGATATGGATTTATCTATGTTGACATGGATGATAAAGGGCATGGTACTTTAAAGCGCAGCAGAAAAAAATCATTTAACTGGTATAAACAGGTAATAGCGTCGAATGGGGAAGAGTTATAAATATCACAACAAAAAGCAGCGGAAAATGAAAGAGGCTTAAATTTAAGCGTTATTGGCTGAGGCTTATTAAGTGTACCATTTTTCTGCGAAAAGGTGTATGAATGAGCAGAAACAAGAGGATTCATACAAAGAAACGCCAGTTCCGGCAAATGCCGGTTCTGGCGTTTTTTAATCAGAGGCGTTTTTTACAGCCCTTTTTTTGTCAAATTAATCTTCCGAATTATAAAATACGGATACCAAGATGATAGGACTTTTCCTCCTGGGAATTCAGAGACTGAACATGGTGACGATGTGCAAATTCATCATCCTCATCAGAACGGATGGCGGAGCCGTTCCACGGTTCTACACAGACAAAGGATGCCTGTGGCTCATAAGGAGTCCAGAATGCCACGGTTTCAAAGCCGGCATAATCGACTTCAATTCCTTTTCCGGTAGAGGGATTGACGACGGAAACCTTTCGGGAACGGATTTCATCAAAATAAACAGCGTCACTGCGGAATAATTCATAATTCAAAGGCAGAAAACGGGTGTTTTCCAGATGGAAACGTGTTTTGTCTGCATCAAATTCCAGATTTTCCAGATTATAGGGCATAGAAGCTGTATTTTCTTCTTTCTCAAACTCCAGGCGGTAATCCTCAAAGGATTCTCCTTCCTCCAGCGGGCATACAAAGCCGGGATGTGCGCCAAGGCAGTATACCATGGAGGTATCTCCTGTGTTTTTTACTGTATAGTCCATGGAAAGTACTCCGTCTGTCAGCCGGTAGGCAAGAGTCAGAACAAAGGAATAGGGATAAAAACGCAGTGTTTCCTCACTGGAGGTGAGCTGAAAAACGGCGTGGGTTTCGGACTGTTCGGAAACAGAAAATTCAGAAGTGGAACAAAAGCCGTGTTTGGGCATTTCGTACCATTTGCCGTCAAAGACAGTTTTTCCTCCGCGGCAGTTTCCTACAGCGGGAAACAGAAGGGGAGAGCAGCGGGACCAGACAGCAGGATCTCTCTGCCAGATATATTCCTTTCCACCGGCATCCTTCATGGAAATCAGCTGAGCGCCGAGGGTGTCGATGGAAGCGGTTGTTTTGGAATCGTGGATGGTAATAATCATATTTATTCTCCTTTTTTGTATTTTCATTTGTGTCTGCCGGCGGGAAGCCGGATATCCGGAACCTGATTACAGATGACGGCAGGGACCGCAGCTTTCCCGGTTGGCAATATAATAGGGAAGGCTGATTTTCATGGGAAGTGAGTGTCCTCCCTCAATCCGGTCGATGAGAATTTTAGCAGTCATCTGTCCCATTTCATCAACGGGAATGTGAATCGTTGTCAGCATTGGTGTCAGATACTGAGCTGTTTCAATATCATCAATGCTGATGAGGGAAACATCCTCCGGAATAGAAAGGCCGTGTTCCTTTAAGGCCCGCATTACTCCGATGGCAGTAATATCGTTGGGACAGAAGTAGGCGGTAGCGCCGCAGTTTTTGTCAAGAAGGCTGCCGGCTCCCCGGTATCCTCCCTCAGAGGACAGGGCGACGTTGGCAGTCAGTTCCCTGCGGAAGGGGATTTTTGCGGCGGCAAGAGCGTCGCAGTAGCCCCGGTACCGATCTTCATGTTCTGTTTCTCCAATATAGGCAATCTGCCTGTGACCGAGAGAGAGCAGATGGTTGACAGCAGTTACGGCAGTGTCGTAGCCGCTGCAGATAATCTGGTCGTATTTGGCATCCAGGCTGTTAAGTCCCGTATAGGCCACACACTTAAAATATCGTTTGAGGAATTTAAGAAGCTGCTTATCGCAGCGGCCTAAAACGGCGACTCCGTCTACATGGTTGTCTGTAATC
>ENA-UONQ01002352-UONQ01002352.1-human-gut-metagenome-genome-assembly--contig:-CS26-NODE-2352-length-13218-cov-6.178379_pt1 | contig 13218 bp, 8 predicted proteins | sample MGYA00242460_ERZ724007 | MGnify/ENA metagenome assembly ERZ724007
AAGTCATTTATGTAGCACTTCTGTGCTTTTGTGCTCAATCAGGCTTTTCAGCACATACGTTTGATTTAAAGTCTATCGTATCCGGAGAATATCAAACGAAGCGAGTTCCTGCATTTTTACCTATGAATGACGGAGAACACTATACTCAAAGATCGAAAGATAAAACCATGATTATAAAGTATAGTTATAAAACCGGACAGGCTGTGGACACATTATTTAATGTAGCTTCGGCAAGAGAATGTCCTTTTAAAACTTTCGACGGCTATTCAATGAGTGCAGATGAAAAAAAAATATTGTTATATGCCGATGCAGAGCCTGTTTATCGTCGTTCTTTCAAGGCTGTATATTATACCTTTGAAATAAGAAGGAATTTGGTAAAGCCTCTTTCTGATAAACCGGGAAAACAACAGATTGCGACATTCTCACCTAATGGAAGAATGGTTGCATTTGTGAGAGATAATAATATTTATTTGAAAAAGTTGGATTATGGAACTGAGTCTACAATTACTTCTGACGGAGTAAAGAATAAAATATTGAACGGAATTCCTGATTGGGTTTATGAAGAAGAGTTTTCTGTTGTCAGCACTTTGTCATGGTCTCCCGATAACACTACATTAGCATTTGTAAAGACGGATGAAACGGATGTTCCGGAATATTCAATACAGATGTTTGAAGGGGAATGTCCGAGTCTGACTCCTTATGCGTATTATCCCGGAGAATTTGTGTATAAATACCCGGTTGCCGGAACAAAGAATAGTAAAGTCGCTGTTTTTACTTATACAGTAGAGACTCGTGCAGTAAAAAAAATGAATGTACCTGTTGATGAAGACAGTTATATACCACGTATTCGGTTTACGCAAAATCCGGATCAATTGGCCGTGATGACCTTTAATAGGAATCAAAATGACTTTAGAATGTTTCTGACAAATCCGAAATCAGGAGTGAGTAAATTATTGATTCAGGATAAAAATGAAACATGGATAGATCCGGATATTATGGATTACATTACTTTTTATCCTTCCGGTTTTATTTTTGCATCAGAAAAAAGCGGATTCAGACATCTTTATCATTACAATATGTCTGGTACTCTTATTCGACAAATTACCCGGGGAAATTGGGACGTGACAGCGTATTACGGACAAGATGCCAAGGGGTATTATTATTATGAATCTGCTGCTGAAAGTCCTTTATGTAGAGCTGTTTATCGTGTTGACAACAAAGGAAATATTGTAAAAATATCGACACAAAAGGGGTATAATCAAGCCCATTTTAATCCGGCCTGCACCTATTTTGTAAATGAATATAGCAATGCGGTAACTCCGCCGGTTGTGACAGTACATAATTCTCAAGGTAAACAATTGCGTATTATCGAAGAAAATTCGAAATTGAAAAATCTGCCGTTTTCTCGGAAAGAATTTTTTACTTTTAAGAATGAGTCAGGAGAAATATTAAATGGCTATATAATGAAACCGGAAAATTTTATCTCCGGGAAAAAATATCCTGTTGTGATGGTGCAATATAGCGGACCGGGTTCTCAAATGGTTTTGGATAAATGGGCTGCAATAGACTGGACTCAATATTTGACGGATAACGGTTATATTGTTGCATGTGTAGACGGTAGAGGTACAGGGGGTAGAGGTACAGCTTTTTCTCGTTCTATATATTGTAAAATGGGAATTTTAGAAGCTCAAGATCAGATAGCAGCAGCCCGTTATTTGGGATCGTTGGGATATGTAGACTCAAGTAATATTGCTATCTGGGGCTGGAGCTTCGGTGGATATACGACATTGATGTCGATGTCGATGAGTTCAGGAGTGTTTAAGTCGGGAGTAGCTATTGCTCCGGTAACCGATTGGCGTTATTATGATACGGTATATACTGAACGTTATATGCGTACTCCTCAAGAGAATAACGATGGTTATATACAGACTTCTCCATTAAAAAAGGCCGCAGATCTTGATGGAAAGTTATTGATTATTTCCGGTACTGCGGATGATAATGTTCATTATCTTAATACATTGCAATATAGCGAAGCTTTGGTACAAGCGAATAAACAGTTCGAAATGCAGATTTATACAAACCGTAATCATAGTATTTACGGGTGCAATACCCGATATCATCTTTATACTCGAGTATATGATTTTTTGCAAAGAAATTTGAAATAAGAGTAGAGTTCTAAATTAAAAAAACAGACTGGATGCATAATTATCCAGTCTGTTTTTTTGTTATTATATTATACAAAAAATAAAATTGTTCGCTATTTTGTTTAAATCTGGATATTAGTATTTTAGGAGATCAAATGTTAATCTGCCGGATTATGTTGCATATTACATAAAAATACTGCATCTTAGCTTCGAGTTTAGCCTATAAGGATGTATAACAATTATGCTTCTTCTTCCTTGATTAGGTTAGGAGAAATAAAATTCTTCATTCGCTGTAAAAGTGCTATTCTATATGTTAACTTGATAAGAATGATTTAGAGAAAGGTTGTTTAATAAATAATTTTATTACCAGAGTAAATCGAAGGACAATACTTGAATATTTAAAGTTTCGTCTGTATTACCGGGAATATAAATTTTTTTTGAGCTCTCTGATAGTTGAAATATGAAACAAGAAAAATTGTTTAAGCATAGATATTTTTATTTGCAGTCGGCAGGTCTTTTACCTCTTTTTCTGGTATCGTTAACCGATAATTATTTGACAGAGATTCATACGGTAAAACTGGCATTGTTTATAGGTTTGATTTGTTTATGTGTCGAAATATTTTACCGGATATTTTATCGTCGATTTTTGTTCATGTTCGGAGTTTCAACTCTTACGTTGATCCAATTTGCTTCTTTAAAATTGCTTTTTTACAATTCTTTATTCCTTATTTCCAATACTGTTTTTTTAGGCATATTGCTTTTTATTAATATTTTGATCGTTCGAGGATTACACAGGATTTTATTTCATAGGCATTCTCGTGATTATTCACGTAAAGATCGTATGGTGATGGCCAATATAATGCATGAATTTATGTATATGTCACGATTATTGCTGTATGTATTGAGTTTTTATTTGGCTGTTACGATTATGTTCAATACTTATTCTCGTAATATGTATCCAGATATATACGTTTTTTTGAATTACCGTTTGAACCTTATTTTGATGATGCTTTATTTTGTTTACGAATGTATCCGGATTATTTTGTTGAATAAAATGCTTTCAAAAGAAACGTGGTTACCGATTATTAATGAATCTTTATCTGTTATCGGAAGAGTAGAAAAGCACGAGAGTTTCCGTCGTGGGAATCGTTATCTCCATCCGCATTTGCGTGTCATCATTATGTGTGGTAATAGAATATATTTGCAACCGGGTCAAATAAAGGGAAGTTTATCGGGACTTCATTTGGATACTCCGGTATCTGAAGATTTGCGTTATGGAGAGACGCCTGATAAAGTGTTGAAAATAGCTATGGAAAAATATATTTCTGTAGAAAATCGAAATTCTCCGCGAAGAATATTGACATCGAAGTTTAAAACTGATATCATGAACCGTGTAATTATGTTATATGTTTTGAATATCTCCGATGAGTCGTATGCCATTAATAAACCTCGTGGAGGAAAGTTTTGGACATCCGATCAGATTGATGCGGAATTGGGAAAAGGTGTGTTTAGTACCTGTTTTGAACAAGAGTATGAGTTTTTGAAGAATACGATTTTGCTCGCATGGGAATATACTAAGAAGGAAAAATGAAGTATATGTTTGATTTAATAACGATATTAGGACCTACGGCTTCTGGAAAGACGTCTTTGGCTGTTGCTTTGGCTGCTGATTTAAATACGGAAATTATAAGTGCAGATTCCCGCCAGATTTATAAGCGTATGGACATCGGTACGGGAAAAGATTTGGAAGAGTATAAGTATGAAGATAAAGAAATACAGTATCATTTGATTGATATTTGTGAACCGGGATATAAATATAACCTTTATGAATATCAAAGAGACTTTAATGTAGTTTTTCAGGATTTGAGGACGAGAAAAAAATTCCCTATTTTATGTGGGGGAACAGGCCTTTATATAGAGACTGTCTTGAAAGGTTATAGTATGCCTCAGGTTCCTGAAAATAAAGAACTTCGTGAAAAATTGAAGGACAAGACATTGACAGAGTTGACGTCCATATTGAAAACTTATAAAACTTTGCATAATACTACGGATGTAGATAGTTGTAAGCGGGCTGTAAGAGCTATAGAAATAGCCGAATTTTATAGGAATCAGCAACCGGAGGAGAGAAAAAACAAGCCATTGAACAGCTTTATCGTAGGAGTCGATATAGAAAGGGAAGCCCGCCGGAGAAAAATTTCTGAACGTTTACAGATGAGACTTGATTCGGGAATGGTGGATGAAGTGAGAGCTTTATTAAAAGAAGGAATTTCTCCGGATGATCTTATTTATTATGGCCTTGAATATAAATATCTGACAGAATATTTGATAGGAAGACTTTCTTATGTCGAAATGGTGAGTAAACTAGAAATAGCAATTCATCAATTTGCGAAAAGACAAATGACATGGTTTCGGGGAATGGAACGGAGGGGTTTTTCTATTTTTTGGTTAGATGCATTTTTACCTTTGGACGAAAAAATCATGAAAATTAAAGAACAACTGAAAAAATAGATACAGGGATTCCGGGCTATTCAGTAAAGAGAATGGAAAGTCAATCAAATGTTTAAGATGTCCCTGTACCTTTATATATAGTATTTATGGCTGTAAAACATTCCTATTTATAAATATGTTCGTCTGTATAGGGCAGTTTTTGTAGTAAAAAATATTATTTTTGCATCCGTTTGGATATAAATAAAATACAAATGGAAAATTGCATGAAGAAGGTATTTTTGTTTGTGATTTTTTTGAGTAGTTTCACAAGTGCTTATACTACAAATTTTTTGATTACAGACAGTGCACAAAATGTTCCCGTCAGATATTTGATTTCAAGGAAAACTCCAGAAAAGATAAATCGTATAACAGATGCCAAATGGTTTCAGATGACCTATATTTCTGTTCCTTTAATTGTTACCGGCTCTTTGGTAGAAATGAAAAAAGAGCCTTTTAGGAGTTTAAGAAATGAATATGTCCCGTCATTTCATCATGGATATGATGATTATTTGCAGTATGTTCCTATATTTGCATTGGTCGGAATGAAAGCTGCTGGAGTTGAAAGTCGCAGCTCATGGGGAAGAATGTTGACTTCAGACGCTTTCTCTGCAGCTCTTATGGCTACGACTGTGAATGTTATGAAACTTGTTATAGATTCTCGGAGGCCTGACGGAACGGCTTTAAATTCTTTCCCTTCTAGGCATTCAGCAACGGCATTTATGGCTGCGACAATGTTTCATAAAGAATATGGCGTGCGTAGCCCGTGGTACAGCATAGGAGCATATACGGTGGCTACAGCAACCTCAGTTTCCCGATTATTGAATAATAGACATTGGGTATCTGATGTAATGGTAGGTGCGGGAATCGGAATTCTATCTACTGAATTAGGTTATTATTTCGCTGATTTAATATTTGGCAAGAAAGGACTTAGACACCCTCAATATGATTTTGATGTTACATATTCCGATATATCCTCTTTTTTAGGATTATATATGGGTTTTACAATGATGCCGCACCATATATCTCTTTCTCCGGAGATAAATTTCAATACCTCAACGGGAAGTACCGTAGGTGTGGAAGGTGCTTATTATATAACACCGTATGTGGGAGTCGGAGCTGAATTATTGGCAAGTAGTATCCCTATGAAAATACAGAGCGGATTGTCTGTGCCTTCTAATGCTCATTTAGAATCTGGAGCATTCAATACGATTACGACATCTTTGGGCGCATATTTTTCGTTACCGATTTCCAAACGCTGGTATTTAGGAAGTAAATTACTGGCTGGGTATGGAAATTTTCAGGGAAATGGAGTCGATGTAGTATGGAATGATTCGGAAACAAGAGAGGAGGTAAGATCGGATTTTTTGAAAATGAAACATGCTAATTTTTTTAATGCGGGAACGGGCATTTCTTTGTCGTTCTGGGCTAAAAAGAACCTTTTAGCCAAAGGTTTCTTGGATTATAAAGTTGCACCGGTAAATATTCAATATTATGAAGCGTCGGGGTCTCAGTCTTATCAGGAATCTCGTCAAACGTTGCATTCTCTTACTTTGGGAGCTTCTGTAAATATTGTATGGTAAGGAGGTCTTGCCTATTATTGATGGAGTGAAGTTTATCCGAATTATTCGGATTAAAAAGAATTGATTACCAGGAGAAATTTAGACAGGCTTTTAGATAATTTCAATCATTATACATCTTATGCCAATTAGAATGTCCGGTGTGTATGAGATATTACATGCTGGATATTTTTTTATTCAAAAAATAAAATCAACCGAACGTTTTTTCTGTTTTTCTTGTTTAATAAGAAAAATAGAAGATTATGTATAAACTTATATTATTACGGCACGGAGAAAGTGTCTGGAATAGTGAGAACCGATTTACCGGATGGATGGATGTTGATTTATCCCCTAAAGGAGAAAAAGAAGCAGAAATGGCAGGTACTTTATTGAAGAGATATAATATTTTGTATGATTTGTGTTATACATCTTTTCTAAAACGAGCTATCAAAACTCAATTTATTGTTGCAGAGAAGGTTGATCGATTGTGGATTCCGGTTGTTAAATCATGGCGATTGAATGAGCGACATTATGGTGCTTTACAGGGATTGAATAAAAAGGAGACTGCTCTGGAATATGGGGATGAACAAGTAAAGACATGGAGAAGAAGTTTCGATGTGCGTCCTCCGCAAATCAGTTTAGAAGATCCTCGTTTCCCAGGTTTTGATCCTCGATATGCTCAGTTAGATACGGCAATTTTACCGCAAGGAGAGTCATTAGAAGATACTGTTGCAAGAGTTCTCCCTTATTGGCAAGTTGAGATTGCACCGCAGATAGCAGAAAGAAAAACTGTATTGATAGCAGCACATGGTAATAGTTTAAGGGCTTTGATTATGCATCTTGAAGAGTTGAGCCCGGAGAAGATCATAGGAGTAGAAATCCCTACCGGAACGCCGTTAATATATGAATTGGACAAGCAGTTAAAACCTGTTACTCATTATTATTTGGAATGAGCGATAATCTTTCTACCTTTGTTTGGTAGTAACAAGAAAGATTATGAAGGTAAATAAGACTAATGCTGCCCGTTTGCTGGATAAGGCAAATATCGTTTATGAGTTGATTCCCTATCAAGTAGATGAGTCTGATTTGGCGGCTACACATGTTGCCGAACAGTTGGGCGAGAACATAGAACAGGTTTTTAAAACATTGGTTTTGCGAGGAGATAAAACAGGCATATTTGTTTGTGTCATTCCGGGTAATATGGAGGTGGATTTGAAAGCTGTGGCGAAAATATCAGGAAATAAAAGTGCCGAAATGATCGCTATGAAAGAACTCCTGCCTGTTACCGGATATATCAGAGGCGGTTGTTCGCCGATAGGGATGAAGAAGCATTTTCCGACATATTTTCATAAAACATGCCTTGATTTCCATTATATATATGTAAGTGCCGGAGTGAGAGGAATACAGATTAAAATCGATCCCGCAGATTTGATAAAATTTGTTTCTGCAGAAGTCGGGGAGATCGCAATATAAAGTGTAATAAAAAGCCGGGATTTATTCCGGCTTTTTACTGTAATATTTACAGTATTCTCTTATTCCACATTCAAGACATTTCGGCTTTCTGGCAGTACAAATATATCTACCATGCAATATGAGCCAATGATGAGCGATTGGTAGTAAATGTCCCGGAATATGTTTTACCAATGTCCTTTCGGTTTCAAGAGGCGTTTTGGAATTATCTGTAAGGCCTATTCGGTTTGAAACACGAAAGACATGTGTATCTACGGCCATAGCTTCTTTATTGAATACAACCGATGCAATTACATTTGCGGTTTTTCGGCCTACTCCCGGCAATTTCTGTAATTCATCTACGTCAGAAGGAATAATTCCATTAAATTCACTAAGTAATTTTTTTGCCATTCCGACTAAGTGTTTTGCCTTATTATTGGGATATGATACGCTCTTGATATATTCATATACGACTTCTGGGGTTGTCGCAGCTAATGCTTCAGGAGTGGGAAAATCCCGGAATAAAGGTGGAGTGATTATATTTACCCGTTTATCGGTGCATTGAGCAGATAATATAACGGCGATTAGTAATTGAAACGGATCTTTATAATGAAGTTCCGTTTCGGCAACGGGAACATTTTTTGAGAACCACTCGATAATTTTGTCGTAACGTTCTTGTTTTCTCATTTTATATTAAAATATAAAAGGTACAAAGTTTTTTAACTTTGTACCTTGTTTTGGAGTCATTATCGATTTTAATGAGCAGATTCGAATTCTTCCAAAAAACGTTGATCGTTCTCTGAAAACATTCGAAGGTCTTTTACTTGGTATTTTAAATTTGTAATGCGCTCTATTCCCATTCCAAGTGCATATCCGGTATAAATTTTACTATCTATGCCACAGGCTTCCAATACATTCGGATCTACCATTCCGCAACCTAATATCTCAACCCATCCGGTATGTTTACAGAACGAACACCCTTTTCCTCCACATAAGTTACAAGATATGTCCATTTCTGCAGACGGTTCGGTAAAAGGAAAGTATGAAGGACGCAGACGAATCTTTGTGTCAGGACCGAACATTTCTTTTGCAAAAAACAGCAATGCCTGTTTCAAATCTGCAAAAGAAACGTTCTTATCTACATAAAGGGCTTCTACTTGATGAAAGAAACAATGAGCTCTGGCGGAGATCGCTTCATTCCGATATACACGTCCCGGACAGATAATACGAATCGGTGGTTGCGAATGTTCCATTACCCGAGTCTGTACGGAAGATGTGTGGGTACGAAGTAAAATATCCGGACTACGTTGAATAAAAAACGTATCTTGCATGTCTCTTGCCGGATGATCTTCTGCAAAATTCAATGATGAGAATACATGCCAGTCATCTTCAATCTCAGGACCTTCTGCTATAGAAAAGCCTAAACGTCCGAAAATTTCGCATATTTCGTTTTTTACAAGCGAAATAGGATGACGAGTTCCTACATTAACAAGATAAGCTGTTCGCGTGAGATCTATCAGGTTGTTTTCTTGAGAATTGCTATCAAGGTTTTCTTTTAATTCATTAATACGATTGAGAGCTTTCTCTTTCAGTTCGTTTAAAAGTTTGCCGACTTCTTTTTTGTTTTCGGCAGCAACATTCCTGAAATCATTAAAAAGAAGAGATATTTCTCCTTTTTTACTTAAATATTTTATACGTAAAGCCTCTATTTCGTCTGCCTTAGATGCTTTTAATGCGTCTATTTCTGCTTTAAGTCGGTTTATTTTATCAATCATGATTTTGCTATTTTCCTGTTTTTAGCTGCAAATTTAATAATTAATAGTGACTTAAAAAGTCGTTTGGGAGGTAAATATTTTATAAATCAAAAAAAACAGTTACGTTTGTACATTGCATTTCGAAATTCGGTTATATGGATTTATCAGAAATAACGCTTCGTGTGAAGCAATTTATCGATTCAAGAATACATCTTGATAAAACTATGCCTGTTCTTATTGGTCTTAGCGGAGGGGCTGATTCTGTTGCTTTATCGGATATTTTAGTTACATTAGGCTATCGATGTATTGCTTGCCATTGTAATTTTCAGTTACGGGGAGATGAGGCGGAAAGAGATATGGTGTTTGCCCGGGATATGGCACAGACATTGAATATTCCTTTTCGCAGTGTACGTTTCGACACAGAAATGTATGCTTCACAAAAACATATATCTATCGAAATGGCTTGTCGTGAGTTACGTTATGAATGGTTTGAGGAACAGCGTAAGAAAATCGGTGCCGGAGCGATAGCTATTGCTCATCATAGGGATGATTCGGTCGAAACTGTTCTTTTAAATTTAATTAGAGGTACGGGAATATCCGGACTTACGGGAATTCATCCTGTCAACGGGTATATCGTGAGACCGTTGTTGTGTTTAAGCCGAAAGGATATTGAGTCATATTTGTCGTTGCGTGGATTACCTTATATTACGGATCGGACAAATAAGGAAGATATTTATGTGCGAAATAAGATTCGTTTACAAGTTTTACCTTTATTGGAAAGTATAAATCCGTCTGTTTATGCAACATTAGAACGCACGGCATCTAATTTATACGAGACAGAACAGTTATATCGTTTTGCCATAAGTTCAATTATAGATGAAATAACAGAACATAAAGACAACGAATTACATATCGAAATATCAAGACTATTTGCTTCTCCGTCTCCACGTACATTATTGTTTGAGATTTTAAGACCTTTTGGATTTTTGCCTGTTCAATTAGATGAGATTTTGAGAATGGCTTCAGCCATATCTGGAAAATATATTTTATCGGGAACTCATATTTTATTAAAGGATCGGGGATTTTTTATTGTAAAAGAAAAAGACGTTTGCAAAAATGATGTTGTCGTTATTTCTGAAAATGTTTTGAAAATATCTTATCCGGTAAAATTAGAGTTTTCCCGGATCAATAGAACTTCTGAATATGAAATTCCTAAAGATGCATGTATTGCGGTATTTGATGCGGATAAGGTCAGTTTTCCGTTAATGATCAGATGTTGGAAAGAAGGAGATCGTTTTATTCCGTTCGGAATGAAGGGAAGCCGTAAACTGAGTGATTATTTCAGGGATAAGAAATTTACATTATACCAAAAGCAAAAAGCCTATGTCCTGCTTTCGAAAAATGAAATTATTTGGGTAATAGGGGAAAGAACTTCCGATAAATTCAGAGTTGACGGAAAAACAACTCATATTTTGGAAATAAAATGTGAAAAATAATTAATACAAAAACTTATTGTTAACCATTTTTGTTGTATTTCCAAAAAACAAGTGTACATTTGTAGCGAAATAAAAGAGAGTTATAGGCTCTCTATCTCAAATTATTTCTGAACAAATTCCAATTAATATTATTTTATTATAGTTTTTGTCTTACTTTTTTAAGGCAATGATTTTGATTAATGTAGTTAACTCTATCACACCAATATAGATTCATGTATAACATTCTGGAACTAAAAGATAAGTCTTTGGAAGACTTGAAAGTAATAGCCCAAGAAATGGGTATAAAAAAAATTGATGCTTCTGAAAAAGATGATTTAGTATATAAGATATTAGATCAGCAAGCAATTGATATAGCAGGTAAAAAAGTTGCGGCTCAAGCAGAAACAAATGCTGCGAAGAAAAAAAAGTCAACAACTAAGGCTGCAAAGTCTAAAACCCCTGTCAAAGAAACAGAGACAGAAACGATTGTACCGGTAACGGTCTCTGCCGAACAAGAACCTATCGTAGAAAAAAAGACGACGAAAGGACGTAAGCCAAAAGCTGAGAAAACAGTTGAGTCTACTGTCGAAAATAATAAGTCGGATATTTCAGAGCCAATTGCAGTAGAAGAAACAATACAAAAAGAACCAGAACCTCTCAAAACGAAAAAAGCGAAATTTTCACATCCGGCTTTGAAAGAGCAGGTGGAACTGCCTGTCCCCGAAAATGATGAAGTCGCAGTTATAGAGAAAACTGCTGAAACGGAAAGTATTGAGAAACCTAAGGCACGAAAAGTTTTTAAGAAAGAGACATCCGAGCAACAGCAAGAAAATGTTTTGAAAGATGAGAAAAAAGAATCTGCTTCTGAAATTTCAAAACTTACAGACAAACCGGCAGCAGAAGTTCCGGTAAAAGAAAAAATTCAGTATGAGATGCCTCTGCCGGTGCAATCCGAAACTCATTTGGAAACATTTTTCCCTCGAAGCGAACGGCAACGTTTTGTACCGCGCAATCAACAACAACGCTACTCAAATAATAATTTAAATAATCAGAGTAAAGACATACAGCAAACTGTGCAGCAGCCAGAACGTGTTAATAACGAAACTAAGGTTGCAGAAAAGCCCTATGAATTTGAAGGTATACTTACAGGAAACGGAGTTCTTGAAATGATGCCCGACGGCTACGGTTTTTTGCGCTCTTCTGATTATAATTATTTGACATCTCCCGATGATATATATGTTTCTCAATCCCAAATTAAGCTTTTTGGCCTGAAAACAGGAGATGTGGTAGAAGGACCAATTCGCCCACCGAAAGAAGGAGAAAAATATTTCCCACTGGTTAAAGTAGAAAAAATTAATGGACGTACTCCGGAATATGTTCGAGATCGAGTACCGTTTGACCATTTGACACCTTTGTTCCCTGAAGAAAAATTTAAGCTGACCACCGGTCGTGCAAATGATATTTCAGCAAGAGTCGTAGATATGTTCTCTCCGATAGGTAAGGGACAACGCGGGCTAATTGTCGCTCAGCCGAAAACAGGAAAGACCATGCTTCTGAAAGACATTGCCAATGCTATTGCCGAAAATCATCCGGAAGTGTTTATGATTATACTGTTGATTGATGAACGTCCTGAAGAAGTGACCGATATGGCTCGTAGTGTAAAAGCAGAAGTAATATCTTCGACATTTGACGAACCGGCTGAGAGACATGTAAAAGTTGCTAGTATAGTTTTAGAAAAAGCAAAACGGATGGTAGAGTGTGGCCATGATGTCGTTATTCTTTTAGATTCTATTACTCGTCTTGCTCGTGCTTATAATACGGTCTCTCCTGCATCCGGGAAAGTCCTCTCCGGTGGTGTGGATGCAAATGCGCTACATAAGCCGAAAAGATTTTTCGGAGCAGCTCGTAACATAGAAAACGGGGGAAGTCTCACGATTATAGCGACAGCTCTTACCGATACCGGCTCTAAAATGGATGATGTGATTTTTGAAGAGTTTAAAGGGACAGGGAATATGGAGTTACAGTTAGATCGTAAGCTCTCTAATAAGCGGATTTTCCCTGCTGTCGATATTACAGCTTCGAGTACTCGTAGAGATGATTTGCTTCTCGATAAAGATACATTGAATAGGATGTGGATATTAAGAAAATATTTGTCGGATATGAATTCTATAGAAGCAATGGAATTCATTAAGGACAGAATGGAAAAGACATCTTCTAATGAAGAATTATTATTATCTATGAATGACTAATGTCCTTTCTGTAAAAAATAAGAAATGACCTGTGTTGTTCGTTCTTCACAGGGAGATTCATTAAATAGTATAAAATTAGCCAACTAATTCATACACAAAGTTTT
>ENA-UONQ01002356-UONQ01002356.1-human-gut-metagenome-genome-assembly--contig:-CS26-NODE-2356-length-13196-cov-5.302945_pt1 | contig 13196 bp, 8 predicted proteins | sample MGYA00242460_ERZ724007 | MGnify/ENA metagenome assembly ERZ724007
CGAAAGACCCGTTTTAATCTGACGGAAAAGGCAGCGTTTAATTTGCCGAATAACAACGATATAGGCAAATGTGAGTGCTTTTTTTCTTACATTCACCACCTGTTCCTGTTATCTTTAAAATACGACAAGGACAATAAAAAATCAATATCTAGTGTACATATTATACTGCTTTTTGCGTGAATTGTGTAATTATTATGGAAATAGAGCTCCACAAATTTGTTTTCAGGACAGCCCCATGTTCTTTTGGCACTTGTATTCAGCAGATTGTGCAGAAATCGTCGTTTTCTCTCCAAAAAGCAAAATCGTACCCAGAAATTGTGCAGAAATCGCCGTTTTCTCTCTAAAATGCAAAATCGTGCCCAGAAATTGTGCAGAAATCGCCGTTTTTCTTCCAAAAAGCAAAATCGTACCCAGAAATTGTGCAGAAATCGCCGTTTTCTCTCCAAAATGCAAAATCGTGTCCAGAAATTGTGCAGAAACCGCCGTTTTTCTTCTAAAATGCAAAATGGTATCCAGAAATTGTGCAGGAACCGCCATTTTCCCTCCAAAATGCAAAACCAGGCCTTGATATTGTGCAGAAAATCCATCCCATCAGGCGGACACGCCAAATACACATTTATACAAAAACAGCGCTGCTCCATAGATGCTTTCTCACCTACTTTGCAGCGCTGTTTTTTCTTCCTTTTAAGGAATTTGTTCTGTCTGGATGACAGAATATCACATGGTTATTTTAATCTGCCGCCAGGTTTTTCTGTGCGGTTGCCAGCATCAGCTTAATCCGGTTCAGCTGGTTCACCTCACTGGCGCCGGGATCGTAGTCTACAGCAATGATGTTGGCGCCGGGATTGGTCCGGCGAAGCTCTTTGATTACGCCTTTTCCGACAATATGGTTGGGCAGGCAGCCAAAGGGCTGGGTGCAGACAATGTTTTCCACACCAGAGTGAAGCAGCTCCAGCATTTCTCCGGTCAAAAACCAGCCCTCACCGGTTTGATTGCCCAGGGATACATATTCCTTGGCCATATCGGCCAGTTCCCAGATGCGGGAGGGGGGCGTAAAGTGTTCGCTGGAATCCAGCTCCCTGCGGGCTACTTTCCGGAAATATTCCAGAAGAGAAATGCCAAGGTTGCACAGACGGGCAGTGGAGCGTTTGCCTCCCAGGTGATCGGCCTTAAAGTTGTTGTTGTAGAAGCAGTACATCAGGAAATCCATCAGATCCGGAACGACAGCCTCAGCACCCTCGGATTCCAGCAGCTCTACAATGTGGTTGTTGGCCAGAGGAGAGAATTTTACAAGAATCTCGCCTACAATGCCTACGCGGGGTTTTTTCACATCCATTCTGGGAAGACGGTCAAAATCGCGGACAATCCCGCGGATATTTCTTCCGAATTCAATCATACCGGCTGCCCTGGTGGAAAGGCTGGCAATGCAGCGCTTTTTCCATTTTTCGTGGAGGGCATTGGCAGAGCCGGGGTCCTTTTCGTAGGGACGGGTTGCATAGAGAACCCGCATGAAAATATCGCCGTAGACAACAGCCTGCATAGCCTTGGTGATCAGTCCCGGCGTCATGGTAAAGCCGGGATTGGTTTCCATACCGTTGGCATTGACAGAAATAACAGGAATCTGGGGCATTCCCGCCTTTTCCAGAGCCCGGCGGATAAATCCGATGTAATTGGAGGCACGGCAGCCGCCGCCGGTCTGGGTCATAAATACAGCTGTTTTATTCAAATCATATTTTCCTGAAAGAAGGGCAGACATGATCTGTCCGATTACAATCAGGGAGGGGTAGCAGGCATCATTGTTGACGTACTGAAGTCCGGTGTCAATGGATTCCCGGCTGTCATTCTGAAGGATTTCGATGCGGTACCCGAAGGCCCGGATGGCAGGCTCAATCAAATCAAAATGAATGGGCGACATCTGAGGGCATAACAGGGTATAATCCCGCTTCATTTCTTTGGTAAAGACAACCCGGTTGTAGGCGCTGGAAACCACCCTGCGCTCCAGGGCCTTCTGGTTCCTGACACGAAGCGCCGCAATCAGGGAGCGGATTCGGATTCTGGCAGCTCCCAGGTTGTTGACCTCGTCGATTTTCAGTACCGTATAAATTTTTCCGGCGCTGGACAGAATATCATGAACCTGATCGGTGGTGACTGCGTCAAGGCCGCAGCCAAAGGAATTCAGCTGGATCAGATCCAGACAGTCACAGGTTTTAACATAGGAGGCCGCCCGGTACAGACGGGAGTGGTACATCCACTGATCAGTCACAACAAGAGGCCGTTCCACCTGGCCCAGGTGACTGACAGAGTCCTCTGTGAGAACTGCAAATCCGTAAGAGGTGATAAGCTCCGGAATGCCGTGGTGAATCTCCGGATCCACATGGTAGGGACGTCCGGCAAGAACAATGCCGTGCCGGTCATGCTCCTTCAGCCATGCAATGGTTTCCTCGCCCTTTTTCTCCATATCCCGGCGGCAGGCCAGAAGCTCCTGCCAGCCTGCATGAGCAGCCTTCTGAATTTCAACGGAAGAAATCTCATATTCCCGGCCGAATTCCACAATCAGCTGCTTTGTCAGAATCTCTTCACTGGTAAAGGCAAAGAAAGGATTCATAAAGCGAATATGGTTTTCCGCCAGCTCCTCCACATTGTTTTTGATGTTTTCTGCGTAAGAGGTAACCATGGGGCAGTTGTAATGGTTTCCTGCATCAGGAGTTTCATTCCGCTCATAGGGGATGCAGGGATAAAAAATGTCCTGAACACCCTGCTTAATCAGCCAGGTAATATGACCATGAACCAGCTTTGCCGGATAGCACTCAGACTCGCTGGGAATAGATTCGATACCCAGTTCGTACAGCTGTCTGGTGGACTGCGGGGAAAGAAGGACGGAGAAGCCCAGCTCTTTGAAAAATACAGCCCAGAAGGGGAAATCCTCATACATATTCAGAACTCTGGGAATACCAATCACGCCGCGGGGAGCCTGATCAGCTGTAAGAGGCTCGTAGCCAAATACACGGCGGAATTTGTAGTCGAAGAGGTTGGGAACCTCTTTTTTTGATTTTTCCCGTCCCAGTCCGCGCTCGCACCGGTTTCCGCTGATAAACTGGCGTCCTCCTTCGAAACGGTTGACGGTCAGAACACAGTGGTTGGTGCAGCCCTTGCAGCGTGCCATGGAGGTTTCGTACTTTAACTCCAGGATCTTGTCCAAAGGCAGCATGGTGGAGGTTTTCTGGCTGCTGTACCGGTCTCTGGCGATTAAAGCAGCGCCGAAGGCTCCCATGATTCCTGCAATATCCGGGCGAATGGCTTCACAGCCTGAGATTTTCTCAAAGCTTCTCAGGACAGCATCGTTGTAAAAGGTTCCGCCCTGGACTACCACATGCTCTCCCAGATCAGAGGGACGGGTAATTTTAATTACCTTAAATAATGCATTTTTAATGACAGAGTAAGCCAGTCCTGCAGAAATATCTGCAACAGAAGCGCCCTCCTTCTGCGCCTGCTTTACATTGGAATTCATAAATACAGTGCAGCGGGTGCCCAGGTCTGTAGGATTTTTGGCAAACAGAGCTTCTTTTGCGAAATCAACCACACTGTAGTTTAAGGATTTCGCAAAGGTTTCAATAAAGGAGCCGCAGCCGGAGGAGCAGGCCTCGTTCAGCTGAACGCTGTCCACGGTGCTGTCCTTGATTTTGATGCATTTCATGTCCTGGCCGCCAATGTCCAGAATACAGTCTACATCCGGTTCAAAAAAGGCAGCGGCATAGTAGTGGGAAATGGTTTCCACCTCTCCCTCATCCAGCATCAGAGCGGCTTTTAAAAGCGCCTCTCCATAGCCGGTTGAGCAGGACCAGGCAATTTTTGCCGTGTCCGGAAGCTGCTGACGGATTTCTCCGATAGCCCGTATGGCTGTGGCAATGGTGCTGCCGTTGTTGTTGTCATAAAAATGATAAAGAAGACTTCCGTCCTCTGCAACAAGGGCTACCTTGGTTGTAGTGGAACCGGCGTCAATGCCCAGAAAGCAGTTTCCGCTGTAGGAGGAAAGGTCTGCTTTTTTTACACAGCTTTTGCTGTGGCGGCTGCAGAAATCCTCATATTCCTGCTGTGAGGCAAACAGCGGTTCCATGCGCTTAACCTCAAACTCCATTTGAATACCGGAGGAAAGGCGTTCGATCAGTCCGGTCAGGGAACCGGAGGTCTCCTCCTTTGCATTCATGGCAGCTCCTGTGGCTGCAAAAAGATGGGAGTGATCCGGCGCCACAATATGATCCGCATCCAGATTCAGAGTACGGATAAAGGCCTGTCTCAGCTCCGGCAGGAAGTGAAGGGGGCCGCCCAGAAAAGCAACGGTACCGCGGATAGGCTTTCCGCAGGCAAGTCCGCTGATTGTCTGGTTTACGACTGCCTGAAAAATAGAGGCAGCCAGATCCTCCCTGGTAGCCCCTTCGTTGATCAGCGGCTGAATATCAGATTTTGCAAATACGCCGCACCGGGCTGCAATGGGATAAATCATCTGATAATGCCTTGCGTAATCATTCAGTCCAGATGCGTCTGTCTGCAGCAGAGCAGCCATCTGATCAATAAAAGAACCGGTGCCGCCGGCACAGATTCCGTTCATTCGCTGGTCAATTCCTCCGGTAAAATAAATGATCTTTGCATCTTCTCCGCCCAGTTCAATGGCAACGTCTGTCTGAGGCGCATACTCCTGAAGCGCAGTGGCCACAGCAACAACCTCCTGGGTAAAGGGGATATTCAGATGTCCGGAAAGAGTCAGACCGCCGGAACCTGTGATACTGGCACTGACGGTCATTTCTCCCAGTTTTTCTTTTGCACGAGACAATAAAAGAGCGAGCGTCTCCTGAATATTGGCGTAGTGACGCTCGTAGTCGGCAAATAATATATGGTTATCGCTGTCTAATACAGCGATTTTGACAGTTGTGGAACCGATATCGATTCCTAAAGAGTTATGTAACTTCATGTTTTCGGGAATGTTTTTCCCCGCCTCCTTATCTGAAAAGTGCAAAATAGCATTTTTACACCTCAGTTTAACATAAAACAAAGGAAAATACAATTTCAATGCCCGTAAAAAAATAGTTAAGAAATTGTATAAAATCTGTGAGATTTGAAAAAGTCGGTCTTTTGGTTTGACAAACAGGCTGGCAGAAACTATAATGATAAGGCAGTGACTCTGAAAATACGCAGAAGAAAGGATGGATGGCAGTTATGGATGGTGGCTCGTGTTACCACGCGGAAACGGAAGACGAACGAAAGCGCATACCTGCATTGCATTCTTAAATCAGAGAAGAATCAGAACACCTCTTTCCTGAAAGACCGCGGTGCAGGTATCTCCGGCGCTGGGGCAGACAATAATATTATTATAAGGAAAGGAATAATCTGACATGGTTCGTATTTTTAAAACAGAGGATGGCGTGGTTCGCCAGATTGAAGCGGTCGAGAACGGGTGCTGGGTTGCACTGACAGACCCCACGGCAACAGAGATTCTTGAGGTGGCAGAGCAGTTCGGGATTGACCCGGATGATGTGAAGGCGCCTCTGGATGAGGAGGAGCGGTCCCGTATTGAGAGTGAGGATACCTACAGCCTGATCGTTGTGGATATTCCGCTGATTGAGGAGCGCAATGAGAAGGACTGGTATGTGACCATTCCTATGGGTATCATTATGACAGAAGAGGCCATTGTGACAGTCTGTCTGGAGGATACACCGGTGCTGACCGCCTTTATGGACGGTCGTGTGCGGGATTTCCATACCCATATGAAGAGCCGTTTTATTCTGCAGATTCTGTATAAGAACGCTTCCTTATATCTGCAGTATCTGAGAATTATTGATAAGAAGAGCGAGGTGGTGGAGCGGGAGCTTCACAAGTCCCAGAGAAACCAGGAACTGATTGAGCTTCTGGAGCTGGAAAAGAGCCTTGTATACTTTACAACCTCCCTCCGTTCCAATGAGATGGTGCTGGAGAAGCTGCTTCGCAGTGAAAAGATCAAAAAGTACCCGGAGGATACGGATCTTCTGGAGGATGTTATTACAGAGAACAAGCAGGCCATTGAGATGGCCAATATTTACAGCGGCATTCTGAGCGGTACCATGGATGCCTTTGCTTCGGTTATTTCCAATAACCTGAACATCGTAATGAAGTTTTTGGCTACGATTACGATTGTAATGTCGATTCCGACCATGGTAGCCAGCTTCTATGGAATGAACGTCAATTCGGCGGGAATGCCCTTTGCCTCCAGCCCCTACGGCTTTGTGATTGTTCTGGGCTTTGCAGCCCTGCTGTCCGGCCTGGTAGCGCTGATCTTTTCCAAGAAGAATCTGTTTTAATTGCGGGCAAATGGGTTTTAGAAAGGAAGGTTCATGGAGTTTTTCAGAAAATTAGAAAGAAAGTATCAAAGATATGCCATACGGAATCTGATGTACTATATTACGATTCTTTATGCCATCGGCCTGGTAATCTGGCTGGTAAATCCGATTCTGTATTTTGAATATCTGAGTCTGGATGTGGGGAAAATTCTCCATGGACAGATCTGGCGGGTTGTGACATTTCTTCTGTTCCCGCCGGCATTTGGAAACTGGCAGTTTTCAACCGTGTTTTTAGGTGTGCTTGCCCTGTTTGTATACAACAATCTGGGGCAGACACTGGAAAATGTGTGGGGATCTTTCCGGTTTAATGTGTTTTTTCTGATGGGTGTGGTAGCTCAGGTTTTAGCTGCTTTTGTAGGATATTTTATATTTAAGGAAAACTGGATTCTGACAACGGGATTTATCAATTCTTCTGTTTTCCTTGCATTTGCCATCTGCTTTCCGGATGCGCAGTTTCTGCTGTTTTTTGTTCTGCCTATTAAGGCCAGATGGCTGGCAGTGGCAGAGGGAGCAGTGTATCTCTTTGACTTTATCAATGGCGGAATAAATACAAAGGTGGAGCTGGCAGTTTCCCTGCTGAACATCCTGGTATTCTTTGCCATGACCCGCAATTATAAGCGGTATGCGCCAAAGGAGATAAAGCGGAAGCAGACGTTTAAACGGGAAATGAAAATCGTAGCGCCTGGACAGGCAAGACATCGCTGCGCAGTATGCGGCAGGACAGAGCTGGACGGAGAAAATCTGGAATTCCGCTACTGCTCCAAATGCGAGGGGAATTATGAATACTGCCAGGATCACCTGTACACCCATCAGCATGTTACAAAGAATTCTGGACAATAGGCTGTCTGTAAAAAACGGAGGACAATTTTTATGAAAAAGACAAAAATCATATGTACCATGGGACCAAACACCAACGACAGAGAACTGATGAAGGCTCTGGCCCTTCATGGCATGGATATCGCCAGATTCAACTTCTCTCACGGCGACTACGAGGAGCAGAAAATGCGTCTGGATATGTTAAAAAGCATCCGTGAAGAAACCGGGCTTCCCATTGCAGCTCTTCTGGATACCAAGGGACCGGAGATTCGTACCGGACTTCTGAAGGACGGAAAAAAGGTGACTCTGGAAGCCGGACAGACCTATACTCTGACAACCAGAGAGATTGTGGGAGACAATCAGATTGCCCATATTAATTACAGCGGCTTAAATGAAGATGTAGCGGAAGGCAACCGGATCCTGATTGATGACGGACTGATTGAGCTGAAGGTACAGGAAGTAAACGATACAGATATTGTATGTCAGGTTGTAAACGGCGGTGAGCTGGGCGAGAAAAAGGGCGTCAATGTACCGAACGTAAAGATTAAGCTGCCGGCTCTGACTGACAAGGATAAAGCAGATATCCGTTTTGGTATTGAGCAGGGCTTTGATTTTATTGCTGCTTCCTTTGTTCGTACAGCAGATGCTGTTCGTGAAATTCGCGAAATTCTGGACGAGGCAGGTTCCTCTATGCAGATTATCGCAAAGATTGAGAATGCAGAGGGAATTGAGAATCTGGATGCGATTATTGAGGCCAGCGACGGCATCATGGTAGCCAGAGGAGATATGGGTGTGGAGATTCCGGCAGAGGAGGTTCCTCACATTCAGAAGATCATTATTTCCAAGTGTAACCAGGCCTGCAAGCCGGTTATTACTGCAACCCAGATGCTGGATTCCATGATCCGCAATCCCCGTCCTACCAGAGCAGAGGTAACGGATGTGGCAAATGCTGTATATGACGGAACAGATGCAGTGATGCTGTCCGGTGAGACTGCTATGGGTAAATACCCGGTAGAGGCTCTCAGCATGATGGCTCAGATCTGTGAGTCTACAGAGAAATATCTGGATTACAACTCCTACCGCAAGAGAAAGGTTTCTGCCGAGAATGAGCAGAACATCTCCAACGCAGTGTGCTACTCCTCTGTATCCACGGCTCATGCCCTGAATGCAAAGGCAATTATCGCTCCCTCCATCAGCGGCTTTACAACAAGAATGCTGTCCAAGTGGAGACCGGGCGTACAGATTATCGGTCTGTCTCCCAGCGCTTCAGCTGTGCGCCAGATGCAGATTTACTGGGGCGTTCGTCCCTTCCAGGCAAAGCGCGCAGAGTCTACGGACGTGCTGATCTGGTCCTCTCTGGAGCTTCTGAAGAATAAGGGAATTCTGGAGGAAGGCGATGTTACAGTTGTAACCGCAGGCGTTGTCAGCAGAGCAAGCCGTCATGAGCCGGCTGCAAACACCAATATTATGCGTGTAGTAGTTGTTGACTAATTACAGAATTTCGAGCGTGTGATAAGATAACAGAGACAAAGAAGTCTGATATGGCAGAAAAGCTGTCATTCAGACTTCTTTTTTGTTCACAGGAAATTATGTTCTATGAAACAATAATGCTCCGCGGGGAGCGCCATGCGGCGGAAGAGAAATTTTTCTTGTTTCAGGAAAATTTAGTATAGGAGGTCAATATGGATAAGAAACCATTTGTCACAAAGGAACAGTTGGAACGGATTACAGAGGAATACCCGACTCCGTTTTATCTGTATGATGAAAAGGGGATCCGGGAAAATGCAGAACGTCTGAAAAAGGCATTTGCATGGAATCCCGGATACCGGGAATATTTTGCAGTGAAGGCTGCGCCGAATCCTTATCTTCTGCAGATTTTAAAGGAGGAGGGCTGCGGAACAGACTGTTCTTCTGCAACAGAGCTTATGATGGCGGATGCTGTGGGCTTTTCCGGTCATGAAATCATGTTTTCTTCCAATGAAACTCCGACGGAGGAGTTTGCTCTGGCAGAAAAACTGGGAGCAGTCATCAATCTGGATGATATTACCCATATTGAATGTCTCGAAAAGACGCTGGGCTATATTCCGGAAACCATCAGCTGCCGCTATAATCCGGGCGGAGTATTTAAAATCAGCAATGATATTATGGACAATCCGGGAGACGCCAAATACGGAATGACAGAGGAGCAGATTGCAGAGGCATTTCGCATTCTGAAGGCCAGGGGCGCCAGGCATTTCGGAATTCATGCATTTCTTGCCAGCAATACAGTAACCAATGAGTATTATCCCATGCTGGCCGGAATTCTGTTCCGGCTGGCTGTAAAACTGAATCGGGAAACAGGAGCCCATGTGGCCTTTATTAACCTTTCCGGAGGCGTCGGAATTCCCTATCATCCGGATCAGAAGCCTAATGACATTATGGCTATAGGAGAGGGTGTGAGAAAGGTATACGAGGAGGTTCTGATTCCGGCGGGAATGGGAGATGTGAGTCTTTGCACGGAAATGGGGCGGTTTATGACAGGTCCCTATGGCTGTCTTGTTACGAAAGCCATTCATGAAAAGCACACTTATAAGGAGTACATCGGCGTAGATGCCTGTGCGGTTAATCTGATGCGTCCGGCTATGTACGGCGCCTATCACCATATCACTGTGGCCGGAAAGGAAACAGCTCCCTGCGATCACAGGTATGACGTTGTGGGCTCTCTCTGCGAAAACAATGACAAGTTTGCAATTGATCGGATGCTTCCGGAAATTGAAATGGGAGATCTGCTGGTGATTCACGATACCGGCGCTCACGGATTTTCCATGGGCTATAATTACAATGGAAAGCTGAAATCAGCAGAGCTTCTTCTGAAAACAGACGGAACAGTGCAGAAGATACGAAGGGCGGAAACGCCGCAGGATTATTTTGCCACCCTGGACGAGTGTCCCATGATGGAAAAATACAGAAAGCGCAGCGGAGAATAAGAAAAGAAGACAAAAAGGCCGCCGGGAAAGCTGTAATATAACAGGCCCTCCCGGCGGCAGACAGCAGACTTTCTGCTGATATTTATACATTGAAACGGAAGAGAATCACGTCTCCGTCTTTTACCACATAATCCTTTCCTTCCAGTCCAACCAGACCCTTTTCCTTTGCCTTGGCATAGGTTCCGCAGTCCAGCAGATCCTGATAGTTTACAACCTCGGCGCGGATAAATCCCCGCTCAAAGTCAGAGTGGATTTTTCCGGCAGCCTGGGGAGCCTTGGTTCCAACCTTGATGGTCCATGCTCTGGTTTCGTCCTCTCCGGAGGTCAGATAGCTGATCAGGCCCAGCAGACGGTAGCTGGCAGCAATCAGCTTATCCAGGCCGGACTCGGAAAGTCCAAGAGCCTCTAAGTATTCCTGCTTTTCATCATCGTCCAGCTCGGCAATTTCCTGTTCAATCTGAGCGGAAATAATAAATACCTCAGAACCGTTTTCGGCAGCAAACTCTCTTACAGCAGCCACATGGGAATTGGAAGCTCCGTCATCGGCCAGATCCTCTTCCCCTACATTGGCAGCGAAAATAACCGGTTTGCAGGTAAGCAGATTCAGAGAGTTGACAAAAGCCATAACATCCTCATCCTCGTTCTCATAGGTGCAGGCCAGTTTGCCGTCTTCCAGAATTACCTTCAGCTCTTTTAAGATTTCCAGCTCCTTTGCCAGAGACTTATCATTCATGGCAGAGCGGGCTGTCTTTGCAATCCGGCGTTCCAGAATCTCCAGGTCTGAGAAGATCAGCTCCAGATTGATGGTTTCAATATCGCGGAGAGGATCAACACTTCCTTCTACATGAATGACATTTTCATCCTCAAAGCAGCGGACAACGTGTACAATAGCGTCTACCTCACGGATATTGGCCAGAAACTGATTGCCCAGACCTTCGCCCTTGGATGCTCCTTTTACCAGACCGGCAATATCAACGAATTCGATAACAGCCGGAGTTACCTTTTTGGAGTGATACAAATCGCCTAATAGCTTTAAGCGCTTGTCAGGAACAGGAACTACACCTACGTTGGGATCGATGGTGCAGAAGGGATAGTTTGCAGATTCTGCGCCTGCCTTGGTCAGAGAATTGAACAATGTACTTTTGCCTACATTGGGAAGTCCCACGATACCTAATTTCATTTTATCTTTACCTGTCCAGAAACCTTGCAATTTTGCGGGCTTCTGCCTTTCCTTATATTTCTTTTACGCCCTTTTTACGCCTTTTTCATCGTCATAAAGTATAGCATAAGGAATCTGCTTTTTCAATCGTATCGGGTAAATATGTTTGGAATAATGATTGACACAGCAAACAGGATATGCTATATTCCTATCTTTGACAGTGAGATTTTCGTTTTATTCTTATCATCCGGGTGCTTGGCAAGGTAGGCAGCGGCGGCAATCGCAGACTGCCGCTGTGTGGGCGGCGGGTATTTAGTCGTAAAGGTTCGGGGTAAGTACTTTAATCATCTCTGAATTTTATATTATTCCTCTATAAAAGCCTGACTCATAATATAAAATTCGTCTTGGCTTGGAAGGTACTTTTTTTCCATTGGTTCTAATGTGTCATCATAGCGTTCCGCTTCTTCCTTACTGATTGCCATAACAGGACTATCCTGATAGAGCCATTTATGATCAGCCAATATATGGGGGATTAGTTCTTTTACCATCATCGCAGCAGGATATTTTCCGTTTTCGATACAAACATTATATTTCTTGCAACATTTAAATCCACGGCTAACATAGTTGGCAGGACTTCCAAAAATAACAATCGTATCATATCCTAACTGTATGGCTGCTTGAAATGAATGCTCCATAAGCATTTTTCCATACCCCATTCTCTGGTAAGCCGGATGGATACTAACCGGACCAAATGTTAAAATCTCTTTTTCAGTTCCATTTTCATCGGTCAATTTTGCTTTTGTATACATGATATTGCCGATCACCTGACCGTCCAGTTCTAATACAAAATCCAGTTCCGGAATAAAGTCCTCATGTTCCCGCATGATATGAACTAAATAATGTTCCACACATCCCGGTACATAAAGATTATAAAAAGCTTGTCTTGTAATCCTCTCCACAACTGCCCAGTCTTTTTGTTCTTCATTCCTGACAATAACTTTCTGATCCATAAACACGCTTCCTTTCGTTACCGTTTGATTGGCATTTTTTTAATCAGCTTAGAGATTTCCTTTTCCCGCTTTCCTTTTGCAAGCATGTAGCTCTCTTTATCTTCCGTATAATCATTTTCTGCTTTAAGTTTCTGATAAGATTGCCAACGGTTAATTTCCAATTCTCCCGTTGTCAGTGCTTTCTGAATAGCACATCCCGGCTCATTTGTATGGGTACAGTTGCGGAATTTACACTGAGCAGCCAGTTCTTCAATGTCCATAAAGGTTCTTTCAATTCCGGTATCATTATCCCACATTCCAAATTCACGCATACCCGGAGTATCGATTACCATGCCGCCTGAAGGGAGCAGAAACAATTCTCTGTGTGTAGTGGTATGTCTGCCTTTGTCATCATTGCGAAGTCCGCTTGTTTTTAGGAGTTCTTTCCCCAGCAGTCGATTGATGAGGGTAGATTTCTCTACGCCCGAAGAACCAATGAACGCTATCGTTTTGCCCTCCGAAATAAATGGAAGAAGTTCCTCGTATCCATTTTCTTCTGTTGAAGTAGTAACCAGAACATCCACCCCAAAAGCAATCGTAGATACTTCAGCAAGTTTCTGTTCCAAATCATCACACAAATCCGATTTTGTCAGAACCACAACCGGCATAGCACCGCTATCCCACGCAATCGAGATATATCGCTCCATTCGTCTCAGGTTAAAATCATTGTTCAATGCCATGCACAAAAATACAATGTCAATGTTCGCAGCAACTACCTGCTCCTGCTGTGATCCTCCAGCCGCCTTTCGGATAAAAGCACTTTTTCGTGGCAGCAGCGATTCAATGATTGCACTGTTGCCGGATTCGTTCCAATTTACCAGTACAAAATCGCCAACAG
>ENA-UONQ01002366-UONQ01002366.1-human-gut-metagenome-genome-assembly--contig:-CS26-NODE-2366-length-13168-cov-6.116602_pt1 | contig 13168 bp, 13 predicted proteins | sample MGYA00242460_ERZ724007 | MGnify/ENA metagenome assembly ERZ724007
CGCGGGCCGATGATTCAGTTTCCGGCGAAGGGGGAAGTCGCGTTCTTCGCAAGCGCCTGCCAGTTGCTGCTCACGCGCATATCGCTCTGCACGCTGTACCAGTCTCCGGGAAGAAACTGATTGCCGTTGTTCTCGTCAATGCGCCAATCATTCGAGGCAATGACATACTGCGGATGCGCCGTTTTTTCACTGCTGTCGATGGCCTTCCCGGTGAAGGGATTCGTCGGGTTTTCAATCAGGCCGGAGGTCGCAAGCGTGGGCACATCGCCATTCGTCATAAACTCATCGGACGTCGTAAAGCCCGCGGCATTGAAGTCCTTCACCATCAGCAGCGGATAATACTGCTGGGCATCGAAGTCCCCGTCATCGGAAATGAGATTGCTCAGCTGGCGCAGCGGGAAGGCGTGGTCAGCCACAAGGATAATACGCGTGTTGTCATAGACACCATTATCGCGCAGATAGTCGAACCACTCCCCGAGCTGCAGCAGCGCCGCCATATTGCTCTGGTAGTGCGTCACCTGCAGCTCCGTCTCCATGCGCAGCGTCTGTCCGTCCACCGTAAAGCGGTCGGCATGCTCCGCCTCATAGTCCGTGTTGTCGACATTCTGGCTGGGCGTATAGTCCGGCTCCTGCAGCATCATCACATCGTGCGTGGTGTCGTTGGTCATCATGAGGAAGGTATTCCGGCTGTCCTTGGTGACCTTCGTAATTTGGGTGAGATTCTGAAGCACATTATACGGCTCCATAAAGGCGCTGTAAAGCCCGGTGGAGGTATAGAGACCCGTAACCTTCTGGCCGGCCGCCGTCGTGCTTCCGTCCTCGGCTACGCTTGCATGGTTGTAGTCGCCGCCGTTATAGAGCGGACTGTGCAGGAACAGCGGCATCGTCTTCATGAGCGCATAGCAGAAGAAGTTGCGGCTGTTGTCCTCAATCAGATCCTTCTTTGAGCGGGTATCCGTAAACTTGCCCTTGGTGATGTAGGTGTGAATATCCGGATAGTCGTCGTAAATTGAGAGGTCCGGAATCCACTGATAGCCCGCATAGGTCGGGTCACAGACCGTCACGTCATAACCATTCTGTTCAAAGAGCACGGGCATCACCCTGAGCGCCTCGTTGTGCTTGCTGCCCAGAGATTCGCTGCTGCGGTTGTTCATCTCAAGCGGCGTATATTCATAGCCGCCGAAGATCGCGGGAGAACCGAAGATCGTACTCCCGCCAAAGGAAATCGTGTTTGCGTAATTCGTAAAGCCCGAGAACTGCTTCTGCAGCTCCGGCTTCTCATTGAAAATATACGGGATATACGCCGCCATGCCGCGATCCATCATCAGGACGACAACGTTCTGCCCCGTCTTGCTCAGCGTGAACTGCGGTGTCTCCGTTTGGGTGCTCTCCGACTGATTCTTCACCTCGTTGACAGAGCTGCGGATCCCCACGATGTTCACGGCGGACATCGCCACAAGGGCCACCGCGGCAATCACAAGCACCTCGTGCAGATGCTTTTTGACATAGGCCGTCAGCAAATACAGCACCGCCCCCGCCGCCAGCAGCACCGCAAGGTTGATGAAGATCTGCTTCGGCGAGAAGTACAATCCGTTTTCATAGCGCAGTCCCGCCGTCAGAATCCCCAGATTCTTCCCGAAGAACATATAGTCGATGATTGCGGCGCCGCAGAGCACCCAGACGGCGCGGTCAAAGATGCGGCGCGCAGCGGGGCTTGCGAGCCAGTAGAAAATGCCCATCCAGATCACGAACGTGCCGAAGGCGAGGCAGAAGGAACTCACGATAAACCACAGCGGGTGGTAGAAATAGTTGATGTCCACGAACTCCTGCGGCGAGGCCTTGATGACCGCCGACGGGATCAGCAGCCCCGTCAGCACCGCGAGAAACACCGCCCCGGAGAGGAAGAGCTTCTTGTTAAAGAGCGGCTGCGCCTGCTCTTTAACCCCGCCCTGCACAGGGCGGCGGGCACGCACGAGCATCACCAGAACCGGCACCTGCAGCCCAAGACCCGCGATGACGAAGAACACCTCGCGCAGCACCGTGGGATGGTGGTAGAAGAACAGCCCGAACACCAGCAGGCACGCGCCCGCGATGGACGCGAGCACAGCCAGCACCTTTCCGGGGTGCTTGAGCTTGTAGAAAATCGTCTTGACGAGGGAAAACAGGTTGTTGAGCGTCCAGTAAAACACCAGGCCGGAGGGCGAGGTATAGAGGAACACGAGGAAGAACAGCGCCATGGCATAGAGCTGAATCTTCGTCTTGAGGAGGCTCCCCTTCGTGAAGATCACGCAGGAGACGAGGTTCACGGCCGTCATAATGATCGGCAGAATGTTCACCGAAAGGCCCGCGATGGTGAGCAATCCGTCGGGCTTGCCCAAATCGGCGATCGGCCCGAAGGAGACGCCGTTTAAAAGCGAGAGCGTCGAGAGAAACTGGTAGGCCGCGATGAAAAACGGGATCTCCAGAAACAGCGACGTCGCGCCGCGCAGCACATAGGTCGGCTTGTAGTTGTTCTGGCGGTAATACGTCTGGAGCATCATCATGCGCTCGTCGCCGCTGAACGTCTTTTTGATGTGCGCGACGCCCTTATTCAGACGCAGCTCCGTCTGCTGCTCCTCCTCCTGCATGGCGTCGGCGCGGCGGTAGAGCGGCAGCACGAGGAAGTTCATCATCAGGCTCAGCACGATGATGGACAGGCCCGGATTGCCGATCAAACGCTCGGCCATCATGTAGATTACCTCAAAGAGGAGCCGCAGCGGCCGGATCAGCAGCGTCCCCAGAATTGAAAAAAACGACATAGCTTACTTCTTTCCCTCTTCCTGCGATTTCAGTTCCTGATACTTCGCGAGCAGATAGTTCGCCGCGCGGACGGCGCCCTCTCCGGGGTGCTCCCACGTCTCGGCGCGCACCTCCTGCCGCCCCGCCTCATAGCGCGGATCCGTCAGGCAGGCGTCGATCATGCCGTGCAGGCCGCTCATGTTCTCCGGTGTCAGCTTCTCGCCGATGCGCGGCAGCGCCGTGAACGTCCAGAGCGGCTTGTCGAGCCACCACGCGTCATAGGGGCTCTTGTCGAACTCGGTGTCGGCATAGATGACGGGCTTATCGTACACAAGGGCGAAGTCGAAAATAACGCCCGAGAAATCGGAGATCATGATGTCCGAGCGGCGCAGCACCTCGAAGTTGTCGTTGTCGCGGTTCCACTCGAGCCGGTCGGATTCCGGATAGTCGCGCATGAGCTTTTCCATCAGCTCCGTCTCGGATTTGAAGGACTGCGGATGCGGGCGGATGATGACGTGATAGCCCGTCGCGAGCAGCTCGTCGATGATCTTTCCGCCGTACTTCTGCAAAATGGCACTCTTTCCCCACGAGGGCGCGAGCAGCACCGTCCGCTTGTGCGGCGGCGTCGGCCCGGCATCGCGCAGGCGGCGGGCCATCTCATCCATGTAGGGGATGCCGATCTTCACGAGCTCCTTTTCCGGCAGACCGCGCAGCTTCTCGAGCGCGCGCACGTCCTGCACCTGATACTCGCCCGACAGCAGCACCGCGTCATAGTAGTCGATGCCGAACATGCGATACGCCACGACCTCGCTCGCGGCGTGGAGCATGTGGACATAGTATCCAACGTCCTTCGAGCGCTTCCACTGGTAGACGTCCAGCCCCGGCGTCGTCGAGAGCACCATCGTCGCCTTGAGGAAGTTCAGCTTCGCGAAGGCCTTGTTGCCGTCGCCGATGAACTGCCCCTTGATGTGTTCATAGGGGTTATTTATGGCGGGGTCGTCGGCGGAAGCGGTCATGTATACCACGTCCATCCCGCGCCGGTTCAGCTCGCGGCAGACGGGCTCGAACACATTCCAGTACCGCTTGTCGTCCGAGAAGATGATGAACGGAAGCTTCTCCGTGTCCCCCTCCACCTTCTTGCCGCCGCTCAGAATAAAGCGGAGCTTGACGATCCAGGACTTGAGCAGGTAGTTCAGCGCCCCGATGATGCCGATCAGGATCGCAAAGAGCATGCTGCCCGTGCCCGGATCAATGTACAGTCTCATAGTCGTTCTCCTTCATCATGCCGCACCTGGATTTTGACGCAAAAAAGCGGGAGCGCGGCGCAGCGCCCCGGCGCTCCACAGACAGATACGGCAGTTTTACATGGAATTTACACAGATAATGACATTATATTTCATCACGCCCCAAGTTGCAAGCACTTTTTCCCCTTTTCGGCGCGCGGCAAGGCTGCTGTGCCTCCGGCGGGGTACTTTTTGCCGCTGTTGGTAAAAAGTATGCCGCCGGAGTCAAAACCGCCGCTTCTCCCGCCAGAACACAAAAAAGCGAGACTGCTCTCGCAGTCTCGCTTTTTTGTGCAAATTAAACGCGGATAAAGTGCAATTACTTGCCCATGTTCATCTGCGCGGCGACCTCGGCGGCGAAGTCCTCCTGCTTCTTCTCGATGCCCTCACCGGTCTGGAAGCGGACAGCGTCGACGAACTTGATGGAGCCGCCCAGCTTCTTGGCCGCATCGGCGATATACTTCTCGACGGTGCCCTGGAAGATGTCGCTGCGGACGAAGTCCATCTGCAGCAGGCAGTTCTCCTCATAGAACTTGTTCATCTTGCCCATGACGATCTTCTCCTTAACCTGCGCGGGCTTGGAGGCCATCTTGGGATCGGAATCCATCAGCGCCAGAGCGATCTTCTTCTCCTCGGCCAGAACATCCTCGGTGACCTGGGTCTTGTCCCAGAAGCGGGGATTCAGCGCGGCAATCTGCATGGCGACGTTCTTGCCGACCTCGGTGGCGTCCACGCCGCCCTCGACAGCCAGATTCACCAGCACGCCGATCTTGCCGCCGGCATGGACATAGCCCACGCTGGTGTTCGTCTCAAAGCGGACGAAGCGGCGGATCTGCAGGTTCTCACCGATGGACATGACCTTCTCGGGCATGGTCTCAGCGACGGTCAGGTCGCCGCCGGGATACTTGCTGGCCATCAGCGCGTCGATATCGGCGGGCGCGTTCTCGGCGACAGCCTTGGCGATGTCCTTGACGAAGGCGACGAACAGGTCGCTCTTGGCGCAGAAGTCGGTCTCGCAGTTGACCTCGACCATGGCGCCGACGCCGTTTTCGACCAGCGCATAGGACATACCCTCGGCGGCGATACGGCCAGCCTTCTTCGCGGCCTTGGCCAGGCCCTTCTCGCGCAGATACTCGACAGCCTTGTCCATGTCGCCGTCGCACTCGGTCAGCGCCTTCTTGCAGTCCATCATACCAACGCTCGTCATCTCGCGCAGGGTCTTTACATCAGCAGCAGTAAAAGAAGCCATTTTAAATTCCTCCATTTTAGTATCTCAAAAGAAAAGCGGGGCAGGGACACGCCCTGCCCCGTGGGTTACGCGGTTTCAGCCGAACGGCAATTACTCAGCCTTGTCCTCGGCAGCCTCTTCGGACTGCTCGCCCTGACGGCCCTCGATCATCGCGTTGGCCATGATGGAGGAGATCAGGCGGATGGCGCGGATGGCGTCATCGTTGCCGGGGATCGGATAATCGATCTCATCGGGATCGCAGTTGGTATCGGCGATCGCAACAACAGGAATGCCCAGACGGTGCGCCTCGGCGATGGCGTTGCGCTCCTTGCGGGTGTCGACGATGAACAGCGCGCCGGGCAGCTTCTTCATCTCCTTGACGCCGCCGAGATACTTCTCGAGCTTGGCGATCTCGCCCATGTGCTTGATGACTTCCTTCTTGGGCAGCATGTCGAACGTACCGTCGGCCTGCATGGTCTTGAGCTGGTTCAGGCGGTCGACACGGGTACGCATGGTCTTGAAGTTGGTCATCATGCCGCCGAGCCAGCGGGCGTTGACATAGTACATACCGCAGCGGGTGGCCTCCTCGCGGATGGCGTCCTGCGCCTGCTTCTTGGTGCCGACGAACAGCAGGGACTCGCCGTTCTCGGACAGCTGGCGCACGAAGTTATAGGCCTCCTCGAGCTTCTTGACGGTCTTCTGCAGGTCGATGATGTAGATACCGTTGCGCTCGGTGTAGATATAGGGGGCCATCTTGGGGTTCCAGCGGCGGGTCTGGTGGCCGAAGTGCACGCCGGCCTCGAGCAGCGCCTTCATGGATACAACGTTCTGATTTGCCATGTTTGTTCATTACTCCTTTGATTTTTGGTTTTTACCTCCAGCCCCTTCCTCCCCCCGGCCAACCCTTGCGGGCACCGACCGAAAGTCCGGGGCTGTGCGGAATGCTGAAATATAATACCACAGGCAAATGTATATTGCAAGCTGTTTTTCGGAATTCTTCCGTAAAATCTGCGTTTTATCTTCTCTCGCCCCGGTTTCAGCCGCCCCAGCGGCGTTTTTTGCGCTGCGGCGGTGGATCGCGGCGCTGGAAGGGCTTGTCGACGATCACGATGTCGCAGCCGAACTTCTGCACACACTCCCACGGGATGTAGTAATCCTCTCCCCTGCCGAACAGGCCAAAGAACCGACACGGCCCGAACACGACGATGGCCTTGATCTCCCCCTCTGGGTATTTGATCTCCAGATCCCCCACATAGCCCAGGCGGCAGCCGTCGCAGACGTTGACGACCTCCTTGCGCCGCAGACACGAAAATCTCTCCAGCATAGCATACCACCTCGCCGCTATCCTATGCCGCGCACGGCGCGTCCCATACTGTCGAAGCGGCGCGGATTCCGCCGGGCCGTATAAGCCGGGTTTGCCGGGGAAATACTGCTACCATCCGAAATATCCGATGGGTGGAGGCTTGAAGCATGCAGGGGAAGGTGGAAATCTGCGGGGTCAACACGGCGCGTCTGCCGGTGCTGAAGAATGAGGAGATGATGGCGCTGCTGCGCCGGACGAAGGAGGGCGACCGCGCCGCGCGCGAGCAGCTCATCTGCGGCAATCTCCGGCTGGTGCTGTCGGTCATCCAGCGCTTTCTCGGGCGGGGTGAGAATGTCGACGACCTATTTCAGGTCGGCTGCATCGGGCTCATCAAGGCCATCGACAACTTCGACATCCGCCAGAACGTGCGCTTTTCGACCTACGGCGTGCCGATGATCGTCGGGGAGATCCGCCGCTATCTGCGTGACAACAGCGCCATCCGTGTCTCGCGCTCCATGCGCGACACGGCCTACAAGGTGCTGCAGGCGCGCGAAAAGCTCATGGCCGACTCCCAGCGCGAGCCGACGGTCGAGCAGATCGCCCGCTATCTCGACCTCCCGCGCGAGGAGGTTGTCTTCGCGATGGATGCCATCGTGGATCCCGTGAGCCTGTACGAGCCGATCTACGAGCACGGCGGCGACACGATCTGCGTCATGGATCAGGTGAAGGACACAGAGAACACGGACGACAGCTGGATCCGTCAGATCTCGCTCAAGGAGGCGATCCGCCGCCTGCCCGATCGCGAGCGGAACATCCTCGCCCTCCGCTTCTACGAGGGCAAGACGCAGATGGAGGTCTCCGCCGAAATCGGCATCTCGCAGGCACAGGTCAGCCGTCTGGAAAAAACCGCCCTCGGTGTCATCCGCAAGAACCTCTGAGCCGCGTTCTCACGTGATCTCTCAGTTCGCTTCTTCCGCAGCGACCGCAGCAGTTCCTTGAACTGACGCCATTCAGCTCTTTCTCCTTCAATGAACTGCTTATGAATATCTTTCGGGATAATTGGTTCTTTATCTACGGGCAGCGGCGCATCCAGATCCGGCGGCGCGCCGCCGTCACAGATCCAGTTTTCACTTCCGAGCCAGCCGCGCAGAAACGGTTCTGTCTCCTTGTCGTAGCGCAGAAGAATCTGTTTGTGGATGTCATACGTTTTGAGGACACTCTGTCCCGCAAAATTGGGAATCACACGGTTTGAAATCAGGAGATAGTGTCGCGTTACACGCGAGGCATCCTTTATCCGTTCCTGAACAAACAGGTAATGTACCATCCCCGTGCAGCGCACCTCGCACAGCACCTTTCCCCAGCGCCGGGACTTTATCTGCCGCTCCTCAATGATAAAGACCGTGCTCAGTTTTGGCCAATCCAAAAATATAGCCATCTATGCATAAGCTCCGCTAATGCCTATGCAACACATTTTTTGAAATATCCTGAGATCACTCCAAACACCAAGCACTGCAGGCAAAAGCAAAAGAAAGCCCGCTGTTGAAAGTCCAATAAATTTCTGACCACGCACATCTTTTGACAGGACAAATTTCTTCCCATCACTTCTCCCCTTTTACATCCCTCCGCCGAACGCAGGTACTGCCCGCGTGCCGTTCATCCTTTAGTTTTGCCATAGTTTTCCGTAGAATTTACACCATAACTTTAGTTATATTAAAAATCGTACTGTCCTGCGCGGCTTTTTCGGCCAATAATTTTAGTTCAGCTAAAATTATTGGCTATATTTCTTTCAATATTTTAGTTTTACCATAGTTTATGCTGTTAGCCGCGAAGTCGCTTCACATTTCTCGCGTCGTTCAGATAAGCTCATACCCGCATCCGTTTCTTACAATATGCGGGCTGCCTGTCCTTACTTCAAAAAAACGCCACATCTCATCCTCATCTGAACCCGTACAAAACGCTGTTATACGCAGCGTGGTCAATTGCAAATCTATATCGCCATCCTCCGTAATAGTAACCTCTGTTACAGTCTCCTCGGTAAGCAAATGTCGAATCCGTTCCAATTTTTTGTCAAACACGCAGGAATCCTGTACTCCCAAATCGACTGCTCCATTGGACGGAGACGCGTTTTTATATAAATCCTCGCTTCCAGTCAAGCATCTGCCTTCCATAGCAATTCGGAACGGGCAAAGCAAATGGAGTGCATACGAAGCCACTTCACGCTCATATCCGCGGCTGTTTTTTCTCCGAAACAGTTCTCCAAATCCAAAATCGATCAGTTCGCAGCTTCTTACAATATATCGCAGTTTCTCTCCCACCAATGCTCTCCGAAGGTGATTCTTTATCTGTTCAATCTCCATGAAGATATCTCCCACTTATCCTGCATTTTTAAACCCAAGACTATGGCCAAACTAAAATTCCGGCGCCCACTTTTTAGATATACTAATATTTTCATCAGAAATCTCGAATAAATTTTAGTTTTACCATGCATTGGCCACCTACCGCTGTTTTTTCTTCCCGCGGCGGTGGGACTGCTTTTCGCGCTCCCGTTTCTGCTGACGTACGCGCTCCAGCCAGCGCATACGCGCCCGGAATTCCTCCTCCGCTTGGGCGGCATCCCACCTGTCGCGTGGCTTGGTGGAATACGGAATTCCGTTTTCGCGGCACCACACCTGTGCGGCGTCCAGCAGGAACTGCCGCTCAAAGGCGGCGTACTCTCCGGTCAGGTTCCGCTCCTCCAGCATCCTCCCGACTGCGTCGATCGCCGCGTCCCGATCCGCCGACGCCCGCAGAATGCGCAGATACCGCCCGCGCAGCAGTCCGTCCGCCTTCCGGTCGAAAAATGCGCGGTGAAGCGTTTCAATCTCCACATACGGGAGCGGTATGCAGCCCGCGCGCTCCTCCGCGGGCAGCCCCTGCCGGGTCTCCCCGTCCAGAACCGCGCATCTCTGCGGGCAGAACCAGTGATCCGGCTTTGTCAGCAGATAAGCGCAGTCCGTTAGCCACAGTCGTTCCATACTTTCCTCCTACCACTTAACTCCTTCGTAATTAATATATAATTCCCTGTTTGTTTTTTTAGTTCTACCATACATGCTACGAATTCAACACGGATTTTTCGCAAAAGCAGTCAGTATTCTTTAGCTCAACTAAAACCCACCGTTTCCTCGCTGAACTCGCAGAATTTTCTGTCTATATTATACAGAATTCCCCGCACACCCGCAAGGCAAAATGCTGCTTTCGCCAAATACATCTGCGTCGTGCGGCGCGCTATCGTGTCGAATCCGGCCGTGTACTATACTAATATGTAGAATTTACAAATTTAGCCTTGACATCCGCGCGCAAATATATATAATACTTATGGCTCGAAAAAATCTCACTTAATAACTTATGATGAAAATACAGGAGAATCGGTTATGCATTATGATATCGTCATCATCGGCGCCGGCCCCGGCGGCATCTTTTCCGCCTATGAGCTGACGCGTCAGGATCCCTCGCTGAAGATCGCCGTGTTCGAGGCGGGCCACAGTCTCGACAAGCGCCGCTGTCCCATCGACGGCAAGAAGATCAAGAGCTGCATCGGCTGCAAGAGCTGCTCGATCATGAGCGGCTTCGGCGGCGCGGGCGCCTTCTCCGACGGCAAATACAACATCACCAACGACTTCGGCGGCACGCTCTATGAGTACATCGGCAAGGAGCAGGCGCTCGAGCTGATGCACTATGTCGACGAGATCAACATGCTCTACGGCGGTGAGGGCACCAAGCTCTATTCCACCGCCGGTACGAAGTTCAAGAAGCTCTGCATCCAGCACAAGCTAAACCTGCTCGACGCCTCCGTCCGTCACCTCGGCACGGACATCAACTACGTCGTGCTCCAGAACCTCTACGACGACCTCAAGGATAAGGTCGAGTTCCACTTCGACACCCCCGTCCACGCCGTCGAACTGACCGAGGGCGGCTACGTCATCGACTGTGAGAACGCGCGCTATACCTGCGGCAAGTGCATCATCTCCGTCGGCCGCAGCGGCAGCAAGTGGATGGAGAGCGTCTGCCACACACTCGACATCCCCACCAAGTCCAACCGCGTCGACATCGGCGTGCGCGTCGAGCTGCCCGCCGTCGTCTTCTCCCACCTGACCGACGAGCTCTATGAGAGCAAGATCGTCTACCGCACGGAGAAGTTCGAGGACAACGTCCGCACGTTCTGCATGAACCCGAACGGCATCGTCGTCAACGAGAACACCAACGGCATCGTGACCGTCAACGGCCACAGCTACGAGGACAAGGCCATGCAGACGGAAAACACGAACTTTGCCCTGCTCGTCGCCAAGCACTTCTCCGAGCCGTTCCACGATTCCAACGGCTACGGCGAGAGTATCGCGCGTCTGTCGAACATGCTCGGCGGCGGCGTGATTGTCCAGCGCTTCGGCGACCTCGTGCGCGGCCGCCGCAGCACGGTCAAGCGCGTCGAGGAGGGGCTGGTCACGCCGACGCTCGCCGCGACGCCCGGTGACCTGAGCCTTGTCCTGCCCAAGCGCATCCTCGACGGCATCATCGAGATGATCTACGCCCTCGACAAGATCGCCCCCGGCACGGCCAACGACGACACGCTGCTCTACGGCGTGGAGGTCAAGTTCTACAACATGGAGGTCGCACTGAACGACCACCTCGAGACGCCGCACGAGGGGCTGTATGTCATCGGCGACGGCAGCGGCATCACGCACTCGCTGTCCCACGCGTCCGCCAGCGGCGTATTCGTCGCGCGGGATATTCTGGCGCGCAGATAAATGCATATGGTGTGAAAAGAGGGACAATTCCGGTGGAATCGTCCCTCTTTTGTTATTTTTTCGGGTGAATTGAGGTGTTCGTGCCTCCGTCGGGGGCGATGCCCACATCGCCCCGTTGTCCGACCGGAACGCTTCTTTCAATGCCGTAGGGAGCGGTGTCACCGACACCCCGCTCATGCTCCCCCAAAAAAACGGCCGCAGCGGCGGCAGATGTTGCGCTCTGCCGCCGCTGTGGTCATAGGGGGAGTATAGAGTATGTAAAGAGTATCGGAGTAAGCAAGAGTTTAGCTATAGCGAACGCCGTACCCCTTGCGGTCGCCGAGGATGCCCTTGACGACGTCGGCGTTGCCCGGGGGGCAGCCGACGACCCAGCGGAAGCCCTTCGCGTCAGCCAGCTTCTTGCAGCACACACCGATGCACACGGTGTTGTCCGCATTCGCGTCCGCGGGGAGCATGTCCTCGGTGACGGGGCCGACGCACACGTTCATGTTCTCCAGATAGGGGAACAGATTCTGCGCCTTCATGTCCATCAGCGAGCTGATGACGGTGTTGTGGCAGCCCGTGCAGGCGTCCTTGCTGATTTATAAATAGTAGGTTAGGTTGTTGATGGATCACTCTGCACAGGGGGTTGCTGTTTCGATAACGGGCTCCTCCTGCGTCTGTGCAGGATCCTCCACGAGGTTATGCCCGGAGCGCTTGATCTGAATGGACTTGATGATCACGAACACGCCGAGGAAGCCGAGTGCGTCAATGACCTTGCGCAGGTCGAAGCAGGCTGCGATGACCGAGAGAACGCCGACCACCAGCGTACCGACCCAGACGGGAACGTTGTCATAGAGCTGGCGCACCGTTGCGCCGGAACTGGCGAGCATGGCGAGGATAAAGCAGATCAGCGTCAGACTGATGAACCAGTCGTACACGAAGCCGATGTATTTGCCGCAGAAGTAGTAGTAGCCCTGATTGGCCTTGGTAAAGCCCTTGGTGTAGCTGGCCGCATACATCATATAGGCCGTGACGGCGGTGAGCAGGATACAGACACCGATCATGATATAGGGCCAGTAGCCGCCGAAGGAACCGAAGAACTGCAGTGCCTCATTACCGGAGGCAAAAGCGGAGCCGATATTATACGAGGTATAGGAGCCTGCCGGCATCAGCACTGCCAGTCAACTTCGTCTTTGTTTCATTGGTCATCTCCCTTTCTTCTCTATGCGGTTTTTCTCTCCGGCCAGCCCTCCGGGGAGGGCTGGCCGCTTGTTGGTTGGCTTTGCTCAGTGGATCGAATTTGCCTTTTTGACGGCGGCGTCGACGGAGCTCATGAGCGTTCCGGCGAAGCCCTTCTGCTGCAGCACCTGCAGCGCTTCGATCATCACGCCGCCGGGGGAGGTCATGTCGTCGACCTGCTTGGCGGGGTACGCGCCGGTGTTGTCGAGCACCTGCGACACGCCGCACGCGATGGACATCACGATACATGCCTTCTTGATCAGGGGGCGGATCGTCTGGGCAACCTTGGGCATCTGCGCGGGGTTCACCGCGATGATGACCAGGTCGGCCGCCTTCAGCGCGTCAGACGCGTTCTCGACGGCGGCGACACCGTACGTCTCCGCAATATAAGTACGGCGAACCTCCAGCAGCTCGTTGACGGTGACGTCCTTTGCCTTCACGACGTTGTTGTTCAGCAGACCACCAAGGATCCCCTCGCCCATCGGGCCGCAGCCGCAGAATACGATCTTCTTGTTGCTCATAAATGAACCCTCCTTGTTTTTGTTCAGTTTGTTCAAATCGGTTAATTTTTGTT
>ENA-UONQ01002387-UONQ01002387.1-human-gut-metagenome-genome-assembly--contig:-CS26-NODE-2387-length-13074-cov-6.049850_pt1 | contig 13074 bp, 26 predicted proteins | sample MGYA00242460_ERZ724007 | MGnify/ENA metagenome assembly ERZ724007
ATTCATTCAAAAAACTTTCATTTTAGACTTGACTTTTAATAGTTAGTCTTTCTTTCTCATTTTGGGAATAAATCATACATCTTGGTGGGGCGTCGGTCGTGGAAACGCTTTACCAGAATAAAGTGTGATTCCCGGGGGGTATCACCCGCAGACAGGACAATTACAATTATTTTCTTGTTCTTTTGCAATCTCGTGAAGAACTTCTCTTTCTATCTCTCCTCGTTCTGCCATTTCGTGATGTCTTAAACACAACGAAATAAGATTATCGTCATCCAATCGGCTATCCCAGTCCTCTGCAATCGGTACAATATGATGTACTGATATATCGTCCGTTTCAAATTGTCTTTCCGGCTGATACATCCCTCTCCTGCATATCTGGCAACAGTAGTTATCACGTTCTCTTATAGTAATGATCTTTTCTTTCCACCATCTTGTTTCCTTTGCTTCTTTGTGATTGTCTATTTTTCATGCTCTGTTCTTTTTGTGGACATATATATTTGCTGTCATGTATTCTTCCGCAATAACTGCATGATTTTAACATATCATCACCTCTTAATTGCGCCCCTGGGATTTGAACCCAGATTACCGGCTAAGGAGACCGGTGAGTTTGCCGTTACTCTAAAGCGCATATTGTTTATATATAAAAAGACACCCGATTATTCGGATGCCTAATAAAATGTTGCAGTGCCGGAATCGAACCGGCCATGCCACGACTTGCGCCGTGCGCTTGTCTCCACCTAAGCTATATCTGCAACTATTAACATGTTAATACCGGTTTTTGCATTCGCACGTCCTTTTCCGGCTTGGACGAATACACGTGCTGGAATCGAACCAGCTCCATACCATTCGTGCCGTTTATTTTAAATACAGTCCTGCCAGCTCCATAGGTGACCACCGATTGCGACCACTAGGAAGGAGGTTACATAGCAAAACAAATACCAATCAAAATTAACCTGTGTCTGGAGCTGTGCACGCTGTACGTTATTGTTCAATCAAAAACGCCCTCCAAACGGAAGGCGCTTGTTATAATAATGGATTTTAGGAGGAACAAATTAGAAACCTTGTCCTAATTGCTCTAGAATAATTATATCACACTATTTTGTTTAATTGGTTTAATCTTTTAAATAACCGGATATAATTTGTGACACCCGTCCTTTGCTATATCCAACCCTTTCTCCTACCTTCTTCATTGTCAATTCCTCTATGTACCGAAGTTCAAATATCTGCCGGTCTCTGCTGTCCGGAATCTCCGCAATAAACTGCTCAATCTCTGTAATCAGGCTCTCTACTTGCTCTCTGCGTTTCTCTCGGATCCTTATCTGCTTTTCAATCTCGTCAGCCTCTTTCGGCTCATCCATCAGGACGCTTGTACGAACTTCTGTATACGGGAAGTCTTTACTGGAGCCGGTAACCTTCCCCATCACAACCGGAACATTCTCCTGTCGTTCATACAGCCTATCCAGTTTCCTGTCAATCAACTCCAGTTCTTTCTTCAATGGTCGCAACTGACTAAGTTTTTTCTTGTCCACCGGCTATCACTCCTTTCCGTTCCAGGTACTCCAACACACTTATGCTATTCTCCGGTTCCCACGAACGGGTATCGTTTCCGATCTCTTTCAAATTGCTCTGCCGTCTTGTAAAACCGGCAGTGCTCAACGCTGCAGTACATCTGCTTAAGCGCACTACACTTGCATCAGCTCCGGTACCCAAAACAATCTTTCTTAACTTCATACTCTTCCATCGTCCTTTTCCTCCATCTGCCGACTCTGGGCTCTTATCATCTCTGCTACTGCATACGGCTTATGCTGCATGTGTCTCTTTGCTTGTTCAGACGGCTCATGCTCTGCCATCTCTGCATGCTCTATCTGCCGGATGATATCCGCTTTCTTCATTTGTTCGCTTTCACTCATTGTTTTTCTCCTTTGGTTGATATTCAACTGGAAGTGGTTGCCATGCAATAATATTCTCGTAATCCGCCCCAAAATCTTCCGTTCTAAACCCGTCTTTTTTTGTATACACAGCAACAAAATAGTAATCAACCGCATCTACGCATAGCACTGTTTCATAGTCGTGTTCCGGCAATCGCTCCTCTACCGGAATCCAATCATCATTGCTATTCTTCTTTTTCGAGCTCAAATATTCTTCCAATGTTGTTATGATTGTTTTTAGCACTTCTATGTTTCTAATACATTTTTCATCATTGCTGGTATATTCTTTGCTTCCAATAAAACTCCTTATGTTATCGATTCTGTGTAGACATTCCGCAATATGCTCTCTTATTTTTTCTTCCGTATCATCTGTGTCAGTCGCACCGCCCATGTGCGAACAGATAAACTCTGTTACTTCTTCAATTCCTTGTACAATATATGTACATTTATCCTCTCTGTTTCTTCTTTGATACTCAACGATATCGTCAAGATCGCATTCGTATACATCTTTTGTATATTGCTTTATCTCTTCCAAAATCTTCTCTAGTACGTTCATTGAATCACTCCTTTCATTTCTTTTGCTATTTCCCTTGCAAGTCGATACATATCAAGATGTTTTTTTGCTTCACCTTTATTGTGTATTCGAATCAAAATTCCTTTTTCTGTGTGATTAACCACACAGACTTCCTTGTCTAGAAAATACATTATTTTTCCATACGGAATGTTTTTAACTTTGTAATAATTTTGTGGTGAAGGTTGTCCTTCAAATGGTCTTCTATATTTTCTTCCAGAATTGATTGGATAACTAATATCCCATATTCCGACATAATCTTCCTTGCTCATAACTGACAGTAATTCTTTAAGAGTCATATCACTCCACCTCCAACAAATCTACCTTCTGTATTCTATAAATTTATCTGTTCCCGGAAATTTCACACGAATTTTATAAGGTTCTCCACTAGGTTGCATAGAAATAGGTTTATACACACCAGTAACAAGCGTTGCTTTCTCTAACATCTTATGCCCTTTTTCGCATTGTTTAGCCTTTTCTTTATCGGTATAATCCGTATTGCAGATTTCACAAGTATATAATTTCTTTTCTTTCATTCTTCCACTCTCCTGTTCCACGTATCTACTTTAGGACAACCACTTGGTCTTGCCCCATACACCGTAGATGTTAAAACAATAGACTTGCATTTTGGATGCTTGCAAATCCAAGCAGAATCGTATTCACAAACTGGGGTGTCCGCAGCATTTCCTTTACAGCTTACTCTTTTATTTTTCATGTCTCTTCCATCCTTTCCTTCCCAATATCACTCGTAGGGAACTTGAATATATTATTCAGACCAGTCAAGTACTTGTGCACAATCACAAACAATCATACTATCGTCAACAATACCGTTACAACTAGGGCATATACCAACATATCCGTAAATAGTATCATTATCTTTCACACAACTCTTATCTATAGGTTTCTTCGGCAACTGCTTTTCCAGTGCTTCGATTGCTACTTTGTATGCTGCAATATCTTCATTGATTGCATCAACATTAGCATGAGTCACTCTTTTGCATTGTTCTTGTATCTCAATACAATGCTCCATTAATTTAATCGCTTCTCTAACTTTCTTTTCGTCCATCTTCCATCACCCTCTCATAATTTTCTTTTAGCTCCAATCATTTAACATTCCATTATCGCCCCACAATTAGGACAAAACTTGGATTTTATTTTCTGATTTGCATATTCTTCTTTGTACACTTTTTTCCCACAAATAGAACAATAAACTCCTGAATTTGAGCACTCATCGAGCAAAAACCATTGTCCAACACATCTATTACTTTCAACCTCAATCTTTTCGCCAGTAAGTTCTTCCAGTTTTTGACGCATTTCTTCGTTAGTCATTCGCTTGATTTCTTTGCGCTCCCAAATGAGTTCAAGGTTTTCGTCATGAAACAGAGTATCTAATTTACGTACACAATCATTACTTACTTTAAAAACTCTAACAATGTCATATGATTTATTGTGATATCTACATTCTGTTAAATCATCCCCGTATCCGTTTAAACTGTTGTAACCACTATTTCTTATAGCTCTATTTCCAAGCACGAGGTATCTTTCTTTTCCTCTTGTTTCAATCACCATCCCATCTTTCAAATCCGCTTTTGTAAATTTATCCATCATTTCTATTCTGCCTCCCATTTCAATTTCTGTCCGCAATAATCGCAGTGTTTCATGTTTCCTCGCACTTCTTTTCCGCAAGTAGGACACAATCCTGTTTTTTTGAATTTGTAAGTTGCGGTAGACTGCAGCATAACTTCTTTCGGTGTTGCCAGCTCTTCCAACTCCGCAAACCTCGTCATTGCCTCCTTCATTCTGTCTTTATCTTTCAATACTGGAACTCCAGCATGATATTCTGTAAATCGCTCCATCATTCTTCTACCTCTTCCATCTGCTGCTTTTTCAACTTCTCAAGCTCATTATTTTTGTAATTCACCATTGAAGACAGCAATCTTGCTCTGTCCTCGATAATCTGGATCCGTTCTTCCACCATTGCCTTCTCAATCATCCATCCAACCACTAGACCACAAGCAAACGCAATTACTATGAATGATATTATGTATGCTATTAACACTGTTTCTTCCTCCTAATCATTTCTCCTTATTGTCAAATCAATCCCCATCTCTTCTTTTACGATGCTAATTACATCTTTCCACTTGCACATATCATCCATAAGACAATCAGTTTTTAAATTAAACCTTTCCATGAACTGCTCACATCGTTTCTTTCCAAAACCAAACTCATCGTGTAATGTGAGCACTGACAGACACATGATGGTATCGCAAGTCATTTCTTTTATTTTCTGACTTCCTTACTCCACTTCTTTCTTACACATCACCGTATTGATCCCAGTTATACCTCTAAACTTGATTTCTTCCTTTAATGCATCAATTCCACCAGTTTCAACAAGGTTTAATGCTAGTTGTAATCCGTCAGACCTACCGGATGCATATTCATTTAATTTCCCCATTTTATCCCTCCAAGTGCTCCACTTATCTAATAATTTTGTTCATCCAACAAAGTATTAAACTTTTCCAGTGCCTTAATCGACACCTTGTTATTCTCCTTTTCCGGTTTCAGCTCCACGACAAGATGTGTGTCAATAATATGCGACAGTTCTCTTGCCAGTGTTTTCTTACCCTGTGCAATTCCATCCCGGTATCCTTTTGCTGGCCGGTACTCATCAATCTGGGCTTTTCCCTCTCCTTGCCCGCCAGCCGTTTTGTTCCGCAACTGATAACCGCTATTCGCATATTTACGAATCCAGAACTGTTCGTGGTTATCCAGCTCCTCTTCTGGGTAATGCATGAAATTCACGTTCCATCCGTATTCGTTGATAGCAGAATACAACCCATGTTTTTTAAGAGACAAGTCTATGTGCTGATATCCAGAAAGATGTTGTGAAAGTCTGGTAAGTAAATGTTTTGCCTGTCCGATGTATGCGTATCGGATTCCGTTTTCATCTGTTCTTGTCAGGAAATAGATTCCGCTGCTTTCATCGACTTCTGGATTCACCGCAAGGATTCTCTTTTTGTTCTTCTGCTCAATGGCTTTTATCTGTCTGTAATTCACCCCTGCACCGCCTTTCGCTCTCCTATGCAGCTGCTTTCAAGCAACCGTTTCTCAAGCTCATCCATGTTATATTGCCTATGGCTCATCCGATAGAAACTGCCTTTTCGCTCATCATCTACTCCACGCAGTTCCGCTATTGTCGGTGCAAATTTGTTCACCCGGATATGCTTTTTCAGTCTTTCACTCACTGTTCTGTAATCCATATCCTTCAGCATCGTATACCACATATCAAACACATCTTGCGTCTTGACCGGGCAACTTTGTGGATAAGCTGCCATCATCGCCTTTACAATCACCTTAAACTCTTCTCGTGTCACCAGCTATCCACCTCGCTTATCTGGGGTGCTTTCGTCCTGTAATTCAATTTTCCTTTATCCTGCTCTCTTGATAGCCAACTGTTCACGAACCTAAGGATTCCTCGCTTGGTCTTTCGCCTACTTGGGTTGCTATCTAGCCAAGATTTCATTTTCCTCAATTCCTGCAATACGTCTACTGCTGGAAATAACTGCGACCACTGCTCGACCTGATCACCATAAATCCAAAACTCAGATTTATCATTCAGCGTCAGCGATATCACCTGCTCTCGGTCCGGTGCCGGTTCCGGCTCTGGACAAGCAGTATTTATACTGCTATCTATACTTACCTTACCTAACCTATCCTTACCTATACTTACCTGGGTTGACCGTTGGTTGACATCTGGTATACCAACGGTTACACAATGGTTGCCAACTGGTATACTGTCCTCTTCTAGCAATGTGTAAGAACCATCGTCTTTCACTGATAACATAGAAAATTCGTTCTGGTAAACCGTCTGTGTATATCTGTCTTTTCGGATATAATTGTTCATTTTCCAATGCTTAATTACAACAATTCCATCTTCAAATGGGATTACAAACCTTTTCATTATCAGCAATTTCAGATCATCATCTGTTGCTCCAATCAGTCGCTGTATTCTCTTTGTATTGTTTAAAAAACCATCGTCATCCGCCCGCATCGACAAATGGAAGTATAGCGCCTGCGTAGACAACGGCATATCTAAAAACGCATCGGAATCAACGACTGTCTTCGAAAACATTCTGCGCTCCGCCATTTAGGAAACGTCCCTCCAATCTATCCCACAGTTCCTCAGCGTCTTCCGCGCTCCCATCAAAGACCAGAAGATTTGTTTTCCTCTGCTTGTCTCCTGTTGTACATACCGCTTCAGTAAGCTTCTCTCTTCTGCCAGATTCATGTCTGGTATAAAATATCCACTTCCATCCTGCATGTTCAAGATCGGCATTTCGCGCCGCGCCTGGGATATGGCATACCGTACAGTACGGTCATCCAGTCCTGTAGCACTGCAAAGATATGCTCGTGTCACCGCATTCTCATGTCCTGTGGGAATATAATCTAATATGTCAAACCCTTTTTCCTCAAGGGATTTCAAATAATCAAGTAGCTCAATTTGTCCTTCCATGTTCTCCTTTCCCTCCCCGGAAATCCGGGGAGTATGAATCATACCATTTCGGTGATTTCACCGAGATGGTTCTCCTGCTTAGCATCGTGACATACTGTTGCAAGACCATGAACTGTCTACTGGTTACTATAGCCAAGACTTCCCGAAGATGCTCCGGAACTCTTCTCTGGTTCCGTAATACTCTTCGAAATAAGTCTGTGCCATCTGTTTTAATTTCAAATCCAACCCTTTGTTTGGATTCTCATGCACGCTCTCCTTACCAAACTCATGTAAGTAGCATGCTATCGGTATTACAAAGCCGTATTGCTCAGATAATGTCCTACGGCTCCCATAGAAGATATGGTGCCTATGGCATTGTGGCGTTCCTGTGAAGTAGCAATGCTCCATATCGTCAGTAAATACACTCCACAACTTCTTAGCCAATATTTACACCATACCTTTCTTTCAATATTCTTTTTTCGTCTGGTGATGCTATCTCCGCATCAGGTATCCCTGCATCTTTACAATCTCCTATAAGGCCATCTATCAATCTAGCCATTTCCTCAGTGTTGTATGTGTGCGATCCACGCAGTAGCTTGTACGTTCTGTACATAATTCCATCCACTCCCTCACGCACTTGTGATGTAGGACACAAGTGATAGTCCGTAGCAGTGTTAACCTTTTTCTCTGCCTGTTCGGTATCTGGGATTGTTATGTATGCAGCCTTCCCTTCAAAAATTTCCGGCTGTCCATACTTGCGGAGCATCTGGTTGTGAATCTCTTGATTTGATACTTGCAGCACCTTCGCCAGTTTCGTGCAAAGAACCCAATAATAAGCATTTGCATCAAGACTTCTCTTACGCCTGTATCGCTTAATTTCAAGGCTTAACTTCTCACAGTCTTTCAATTCTTCATACGTCTGCCGGAAGTCCTCGCAAGGCTCGAATAGCAACATCATTTTACCTGTTATGTAATCTATGATCGGTGCTTTTAGTTTTCCTGTAAACTTCATGGTTCACCTACTTAAATGGTAACTCTTCTTGAATTCCATCTGGAATTTCAACTTTATTATCCTCGATTTTCGGAATTTTACTTTCCGCAAGTGCAAGAGTGATCATCCATGTACGATAAGCCTTTAGCGTAACATCATCAATGGATTTTCCACCTTGTTTCATAATTGCAGCTTCAAGATTCATTCCTGTGCGCTCCGATGCCTGTTGTAGATATTTTTTCTCTTCTTCGTTTAACTTACGATTTTCTGTGTTCTCTGTTCCCGCCTGTGCATCATATTTTGTTCTGTCGGATTCAAAATACACATCTGCACCGATTCCAAGCTGTTTACATGCAACGGAAATCGCATCTGTAGTAGCCATCTTGTAACATTCGTCAGAAACATACACTCCACTTTTTTCCATAGTTGCCAAACGACTTCCTCCTGTTCCGTAGATGGGCATGGACCATTCCGAATTTACTTTTACATAAAGCTCAATATCTACAAATGCTGCATATTCATTTCCAACCTGCTCAATCCATTTCTTAACCGGTTTGTAATACCAACCAATTCCGCAAGGACCAAACTCTTCTGTCAAAACCTTAATACGCCACATGGCATTTATATCTGTCATTCCTTTTAATCTGCCGCCAGCGATAGTTTTTTTTGCTTCATCCGGAACATTACGGAATTTGTTATATAATTCCATATTTTCCATAACATCACCTAATTCTTAAAGACTCTGTCTGACTCAAATGCGCCCATTCAACCTCATTTTCTTTCAGATATGCAGACAATGCTTTTTTATCGAGTTCCGGTTCTCTCTGTTTCCAAAACTCTTCTGGCACACGAGACTCATCATCTATAACTACACTTGCCGGATTTTTTTGAATTCCAAAACTAAACAGTAAAGTCTTGAACTTTCTCTTTCCAATCAAAAGCATTGCATTTTCCAGATTCTTTTTAATACCGGAAATATTGTTTTTGATTGTCTTTTTCTTTGCGGTCAACCGCTCAATCTCCTTGTCGATTGCTGCAACATCACCCTCTAACGTTTTTACCACTTTCACATAACCATCTGCCTTGTCTTCGAATTCAAAATCCACGCCTTCTAATGTGTCAGTAATAATCTTCTGATCGAGTGTCTCATCCTGTGCCATCTCAAGAAGTTCCAAATATTCATCCGTTAATTCGTACAGTGTCGCCATTATACAATTCCTCCATCTCTTTCATATAATCAAAAATATCTTTGTAATACCTACTTCTTACTTTTTTTCTGCGCCTGAGTTCTATCTCACAATCACAATCTTCTCCCGGATCCAGATTTGCTCCACAGAATTCACATTTTCTGCAATACATCACGCTTCCTCTTTCTCAACATCAAAACCGCAAACGTTAATTACATCTTCTTTGCCGATATAACTTCTATCAGATAAAAGTGCTTTTAGTGCTTTAACAGATGCCAGTGCATCTACACACTCATTAAATAATTCCATAGGTACTTGTACATATTTTCCTTCTTCCATCTTTACAAATCCTCCTAAATCTCTTACAATAAACTTGTCTTATTTTCAGAGTGCATAAGGGTTGCCGCCCTGTATATGCGCTCTATTTTTATGCCTGTGCGATGTAAACCGCAACCATTCCCAGAAACACCAGGAATCCTTTTAGCAAATATATCGTTGTCTCTCTATCGCTCACGCTTGTCCCTCCTTCCCCGCCCATCAGGCGGTTTTCTCTTTCTTAATCAGTGCCTCTCGAATAATCCGGCAGTACCCATCAATCGTCTCTTCTATTTCTTTTTCAGACTTTCCCGTATAACTGTCATCATGTACCCGAATTGTTGCCCCACCTATTTTTACAGTTTCTACAATCAAGCACATCACCTCCTGTTTATACTTATGATTCACTGTTTGTACTTGTTGCGTTGTCCTTGATAATCTCCTTTCTCTTCTGTCCGTATTATTGGACAGCTGTTTTGGTATGCTACTCTAGGAAGTATTCGATAGATACACCGAAATAGTCTGCAACTTTTTTTAGATTTTCCACGCTCGGAGACGACTCCCCCCATTTCTTAATTGTTCCGTTTCCAAAACCCAGGGTTTTTTCAAGACAACTGATTGAGATATTGTTCTTCTCTGCCAGTTCCAAAATCCTTTTAAGTATCATAATCTCCTCCTTTTCTACTTTTATAGACAACTGCATATATATCTGTTACAATGACCTTGTTACGCTTAGACAATTTTCTAAAGACCATTAGTCAGAAAGGAGTTTGCCAAGGAGTAACATTTTTAAAAGAGTAATCTGTGAGACTACGAAAGGATATTTTTGTTTAAGGTACATAACCTTTTCCGATTTATGCAACTTCACACTTACTTTGTGTGCTGTCGCTACTTTGGTATATACATTCCTTAAAAAATAGGTTTGTATAGCAATTTATTTTTTCTTATTCCACAGTTTTACTCATGCGGTCGCTCTTTTTGCCATAAGGGCGGCCTTTTTATATATGCAGTTGTTGTTTTAAAGAGAAAATAATCTACTTTGTATTGACATTTATTAGAAAATAATCTAATATAATATTAGGCAGATGAAAATTTTCTAGTACAGCTTTTACTTTGGCGAGTTTTTCGGCTGTTTATTGATGTTTGCGAGATTTTTTTCTCCTTACATCCTTTATAATACGAGAATATTTTCTTTTTGTCAATACTTTTTCGAGAATATTTTCTCGTGTTTTATAAGGAGGCACACAATGACGTTAAAAGAACGTATTAAATCTTTGGCGGATACCGAGGGAATCAGCTTGCCAGTGTTAGAATCAAAATTAGGCTTTGGTAACAGCACCATTGTGAAATGGGATAAGTCAACTCCAAATGCTGAAAAATTAAATAAAGTAGCTCAATATTTTAACGTTACTATGGATTATTTGTTGAATGGAGATTCTTGCGATGATGATTCCGTTTTAAATAATAGAGACAAGAAGGATATTGCACGAGACTTAGCATCAATCATGGATAAATTAAATTCAAAAGAAGCTGGTCCTGCAAGTTTTGATGGAAATGATATCCCTGATGATGACCGAGAACTATTCGCTGCACAGTTAGAGGCCATGCTTATCCGATTAAAGAAAATCAATAAAGAGTTATACAATCCGAATAAAAATAAAAAGTAGGTGTTATGCATGGGTGTGAACATCAAAAAGATTGTTCTAAATCTTATTAAAAAATACAATACACAAGATCCTTTTGAACTTGCAGAACTGCTTAATATAGAATATATACTTGGCTCTATGGGTAAATGTAATGGGTGCTATTTGTATTTGAAGCGACATAGATGTATTTTTATCAACGATAATCTGTCCGATAGCGAAATGTCCCTTGCTATGGCTCATGAATTAGGACATGCTATTTTACATAGGACAGAGAATTGTTATTTTATCCGTAACAAAACATTCTTATCTACTGCACGGATTGAAAAGGAGGCTAATACCTTTGCCGCTGAACTACTTATACCTGATTCGTTAATATACGAAAATCCGGGAATGACGAAAAAGCAACTCGCAAGACTGGCTGGGTATGATGAAAGGATTATGGAATTTAAGAAGATATAACCGCTACGGCGTTTATATAGAACGAATGAGAAAGAGAGGTTTATTTTATGAAAAAATGGTATCTACAGACTTGGTTCATCGCGCTTATGTTTTCCTTGTGGTTTTTTTGGATTCCTTTAGTCATCGGAATCGTACTTTTATTTATGCAACGTAAGGAATTGAATAGGCTTAATAATAGTTATGGATCATACGATGAATTACAATCAAAAATTTCTTCTTTATATGCAGAGTACACGAAGAAAGAGGAAATGATAAAGGCTGAATTTTCAAAGAAAGAAGAAGATTTGCAGGATTCTTTCAGTGAAAAAGAAGCTTTATTCGACAAAAAACTTTCAAATCTTCAAAAGCAGCAAATGGCTATTACAAGTGAACTCTCAGATTTGGAATCCGAAGTACTGATTGCTCATTATAATTTTTCCGATTATGATGGCTTAGCTTCCGAAGAGTGTAAGAATAAAATTGCTCTTATTAAGCAGCAAGAAAAAGATTTTTTGAAATCCGGGGATGCATTATATATAACATCTGATGGAAAGAAAAAAGAAATAAACGATAATTGTAAACAGATATTAAGATGTTTTAATGCAGAATGCGATAATATTTTATTTAACCTATCTGTTAAAAACATTGATTCTATGAGAAATAAAATTGCAAAATCTTTCGAATCTCTAAACAAAATATTTAGTGTTGATGGTATCGCAATGAATAGCAAGCTCTTAGAAATGAAATTAGACGAACTTAATTTATCTTATACTTTTGAGCTCAAGCGTGAGCAAGAAAAAGAACAACAAAAGGCAATTAAAGAGCAAATGATTGAAGAGGAAAAAATCCGTCGAGAGATAGAACGTAAAAAGCAAAAAATAGAAAAAGATGAAACTCAATTTAACAATGAAATTACAAAGCTTATATCTTATATGCAAAAAACTCAAAGTGATATCGAAAAACAGCTTTATGTCGATAAGATTAAAGAGTTAGAGTCTAAGTTATCTGAGTTGGAAAAAGAAAAGGAAAATGTTTTAGAGAGAGAAGCCAATGCGCTAGCTGGATTTGTGTATGTAATTTCAAACATTGGATCATTCGGTAATGATATCTATAAAATAGGTATGACACGTCGCCTTGAACCTATGGATCGTATAAAAGAATTAAGTAGTGCTTCCGTTCCATTCGAGTTCGATGTACATGCTATGATCTTTTCCAACAATGCACCTGAACTTGAAAATACACTTCATCAACACTTCGAAAAGCAAAGCGTTAATAGAGTGAATTTGCGAAAGGAATTTTTCCACGTTAGTCTTGATGAAATTGAAACTTTTGTAAAAAACAATTTTAATAATACAGTTGAATTTATTAGAATTCCAGCCGCATCCGAATATCGACAAACTTTAGCGATTCTTGAAAGCGAAAAATTCTAAATAAAAACCGCCCCTGCGCCAACTGTACCGACCCCAAAAAGTTAGACCTAAAAATCTAACGATTGGAGGTCGGTAT
>ENA-UONQ01002401-UONQ01002401.1-human-gut-metagenome-genome-assembly--contig:-CS26-NODE-2401-length-12999-cov-3.902812_pt1 | contig 12999 bp, 11 predicted proteins | sample MGYA00242460_ERZ724007 | MGnify/ENA metagenome assembly ERZ724007
TATGCCAGCCAGCGGCGTTCCAAAACAGATTTTCCGCTGATTGCCGTCGCAGCGGCAAAGAAGGATGACATGTGGTATATTTCCGTTGGTGCGAGACCGTCTAAGGCGGCACTGGTAACACGTCCGGTCCAGACCGGATGTGAGCTTTCCGCGCAGGCAGAGGAAGCAGTCAGCATGTTCTCATTTGGAGATAACCTGCGGGGCAGCGCGGATTACCGGAAGTCTCTGGCGGAAATTTATGTGAGAAGGCTCATGGAGCAGTTAAGTGGGGAGGAGGCATAGCATGAAGATCAGACTGACATTAAACGGAAAAAAAATCGAGGCTGAGATCAAGGCAGATACCCTGCTTCTGGATCTGGTCCGGGAAAAGGGCTGCTACAGTGTAAAGCGTGGCTGCGAAACTTCAAACTGCGGACTCTGCACGGTATGGCTGGATGGAAAGCCGGTGCTTTCCTGCTCTGTTCTTGCGGCCAGAGCCGACGGACATGAGGTTACGACTCTGGAGGGCCTTCAGAAAGAGTCAGAGGAATTTGCTGATTTTCTGGCAAGAGAAGGCGCGGACCAGTGCGGCTTCTGCAGTCCTGGTCTCATCATGAATGTACTGGCTATGGAACGGGAACTGGTAAAACCGACTATGGAAGAGGTGCGTGAGTATCTGGCAGGAAACTTATGCCGGTGTACCGGATACGCCGGCCAGCTCCGCGCCCTGGAAAAATATTTAAACCGGAAGAAGGAGGCGTAAACCATGGAAGCGAAGAATAGATATGTAGGCATGTCTGTGATCAAGAAAGACGCAAAGGCACTCCTCGCCGGAAAACCGCTTTATACCGATGATATCGCTCCGAAGGATTGTCTTATCGTGAAGCTTCTGCGCAGTCCTCATGCGCATGCGCTGATTGAGGAGATCGATCTTTCCAGAGCATTAAAGGTAGAGGGGATTGAGACGATCCTGACGTATCAGGACTGTTCCCAGAAGCGTTTTACCATGGCGGGCCAGACCTACCCGGAGCCAAGCCCGTATGACCGCCTGATCCTGGACCAGAGAGTCCGTTTTGTAGGTGATGCAGTGGCAATTGTGGCCGGTGAGACGGAAGAAGCAGTGGATAAGGCTCTGCGTCTTATCAAAGTAAAGTACCAGGTGCTGGAGCCGGTGCTGGACTTCCACACTGCAAAGGATAACCCGATCCTGGTACATCCGGAGGACAGCTGGAAGAGCCTGTGCCCGGTTGGCGCCGACAATAAGCGCAACCTCTGTGCCTCTGCGCAGGACAGCAATGGTGATGTGGATGCGATCCTGGCAGACTGTGCCCATGTTATTGACCGCACGTATCATGTGAAAGCGAATCAGCAGGCAATGATGGAGACCTTCCGGACCTTTACCTCCATGGACGCTTACGGACGCTTAAACGTGACATCCTCCACGCAGATCCCGTTCCATGTGCGCCGTATCGTAGCTCACGCGCTGGATATCCCGAAGTCTAAGGTCCGTGTGCTCAAGCCGAGGATCGGCGGCGGATTTGGTGCAAAGCAGACGGTGGTTACGGAGGTTTACCCGGCGCTGGTAACCTGGAAGACAGGAAAACCGGCCAAGCTGGTCTACACCCGCTATGAATCCCAGATCGCTTCTTCCCCGCGTCACGAGATGGAGGTACATGTGCGCCTGGGTGCGGATGAAAATGGAATTTTTCAGGCCATTGATCTGTACACATTGTCCAATACCGGAGCATTCGGTGAGCATGGCCCGACTACCGTAGGTCTGTCCGGCCATAAGTCTATTCCGATTTATTCCACGCCGAAGGCTTACCGGTTCTGCTATGATGTTGTTTATACGAATACCATGTCAGCAGGCGCGTACCGCGGTTACGGCGCGACCCAGGGTGTGTTTGCGCTGGAGTCCGCAGTCAACGAGCTGGCACGGGAACTTCAGATGGATCCGACCGTGATCCGTGAGAAAAATATGGTACACGAGGGAGATCTGATGCCGGCTTACTACGGCGAAACCGCCAACAGCTGTGCTCTGGATCGCTGCATGTCAAGAGCAAAGGAGCTGATGCACTGGGATGAAAAATATCCGTGCCGCGACATGGGTAACGGAAAAGTCCGTTCGGTAGGCGTTGCCATGTGCATGCAGGGCTCCTCCATTTCCGGTGTGGATGTGGGATCCATCACCTTAAAGCTGAACGATGACGGCTTTTATACCATGATGATTGGTGCGTCAGATATGGGCACCGGCTGTGACACCACGCTGGCCCAGATCGCGGCAGACGTGCTGGGCTGTGATCTGGAAAACATTGTATCCCATGGTGTGGATACGGATGTTTCTCCGTATGATTCCGGTTCCTATGCGTCCAGTACCGCTTACTTAACCGGTATGGCTGCCGTGAAGGCATCCAACTCCATGATCCGCCTGATCACCGAGAAGGGTGCAGAGTATCTGGAGAAGACACCGGAAGAGGTGGATTTTGACGGTGAGCAGGTATTTGCAAAGGACGGTTCGGCTTCCATCAGCTTAAAGGATATCGGAAACCGCGCCATGGCAAATAACGGTAAGGCCCTTGAGGTGACCGAAAGCCATTCCTCACCGGTATCTCCGCCTCCGTTCATGGTTGGTATGGCTGAGATTGAGATGGATCAGGAAACCTGTGATTTTGAGCTGGTCAACTATGTGGCTGTGGTAGACTGCGGAACCCCGATCAACCCGGCAATTGCCCGGGTACAGACGGAGGGAGGTCTTGGACAGGGCATCGGCATGGCAATGTTTGAGGATGTGACCCGTTCCGAAAAGGGCCAGGTGTATGAGAATTCCTTCATGCAGTACAAGCTTCCGACCCGCGTGGATGTGGGAAATATCCGGGTTGAATTTGAAAGCAGCTACGAGCCGACCGGTCCGTTTGGTGTTAAATCCATCGGTGAGGTTGTCATCAATACGCCGTCTCCGGCAATTGCGGCGGCCGTGGCAAATGCCACCGGCGTGCAGATCCGGGAGCTGCCGATTACTCCGGAGAAAATCTTTAAAGAACTGCACAAATAAAGTTTATGGAAGTAACAGAATAAGAAACTTGCAACTTACCCGAAATAGAGGTATACTTAAACCAGTCAGTGTGACACACCAAAGCTGTGCTTATTGCACGGTACAACAGGAGGAATTGCAATGATAGAAGCAACGAGCTGTGGAGGTGTGGTTATATTTCGCGGCAAGATCCTGGTTCTTTATAAGAATTACAAGAATAAATACGAGGGCTGGGTCCTTCCAAAGGGAACTGTAGAAGCAGGGGAGGAGTACAAAGAAACGGCTCTTCGGGAAGTAAAAGAAGAGACCGGCGTGAGCGCTTCCATTATTAAATATATCGGAAAGAGCTCCTATTCCTTCAATACGCCGCAGGATATGGTGGAAAAAGACGTACACTGGTATCTGATGATGGCTGACAGCTATTACAGTAAACCACAACGGGAAGAGCATTTTGTGGATTCCGGTTATTACAAGTTTTATGAGGCTTACCACCTTCTGAAGTTCTCGAATGAGAAGCAGATACTGGAAAAGGCCTACAACGAGTACCGGGATTTAAAAAAAGCGAACCTCTGGGGCAGCAAGAAGTATTTTTAAGATTTTGCAGAGCAACTGAAACAGTATGTAAGAACAGGGAATCCAGTGGATTCTCTGTTTTTATGCCCGGTGTTAAAAACGGGAATAAAAAGAGAAGGAGTTTTGAGTGCATGAAGTATGATGTGATTATTGTGGGCGCAGGCCCGTGGGGTATTTACTCTGCGTATGAGCTTACAAAGAAGTGCGGCGGCAAAAAAATCGCGGTTTTTGATTCCGGCTACACCTTAAAGAAGCGTCACTGCCCGATTGACGGTGATAAGATCAAATCCTGCATCAAATGTAAATCCTGCTCCATTATGAGCGGATTCGGCGGAGCGGGCGCATTCTCCGATGGTAAATACAACATTACCAATGATTTTGGCGGCACTCTGTACGAATACATTGGCAAAAAGGCAGCTACTGAGCTTATGGAATATGTGGATGAGATCAACATGGCCCACGGCGGTGAAGGTACCAGGATGTACTCTACCGCAGGAACCAGTTTAAAGAAGATATGCATCCAGAACCGCCTGAAGCTGTTAGATGCATCCGTACGCCATCTGGGAACCGACATCAATCTGGTTGTGCTGGAGCAGCTTTATGATGAGTTAAAGGAACTGGTGGATTTCTACTTTGAGTCTCCGGTTACCCATATTGAGAGCCTCGAGGACGGAACCTACCGGGTATGGGTGGGTGAGACCTCCTATGACTGTAAGAAATGTATTGTTTCCGTAGGAAGAAGCGGAAGCAAGTGGATGGAGCATATCTGTAAGGAACTTGAGATTCCGACTAAGTCCAACCGTGTGGACCTGGGCGTTCGCGTGGAGCTTCCGGCTGTATTATTCTCCCATCTGACGGATGAGCTTTACGAGAGTAAGATTGTATACCGCACCGAGAAGTTTGAGGATAATGTGCGTACTTTCTGTATGAACCCGCGCGGCATCGTGGTAAATGAGAATACCAACGGCATCGTGACCGTAAATGGCCACAGCTATGAGGATCCGGCCAAACAGACAGAGTGCACTAACTTCGCGCTGCTGGTGTCCAAGCATTTCTCTGAACCGTTTAAGGACAGCAACGGCTACGGTGAGAGCATCGCCCGTCTTTCCAACATGCTGGGCGGCGGTGTCATCGTACAGCGTTTCGGTGATCTGGTACGCGGAAGACGAAGCACCCAGAAACGTATCGAGGAAAACATGTTCATGCCGACTCTTTCTGCAACTCCGGGCGACTTAAGCCTGGTGCTGCCGAAACGTATTCTGGACGGCATTATTGAGATGATCTACGCCCTGGATAAGATCGCGCCCGGTACTGCAAATGACGATACCCTGCTGTACGGCGTGGAGGTCAAATTCTACAACATGGAAGTGGATGTGGATGAGAACCTGGAGAGCCGCCACAAAGGCCTTTACATTATTGGTGATGGCAGCGGCGTGACCCATTCCCTGTCCCACGCATCCGCAAGTGGTGTGTATGTAGCGAGAAAGATCGCGGAAACATTATAGAGAATGACATCTGCCGGACATCTGCACAGATGTCCGGCAAACGTGTATAAGGAGATATGCCATGAAATCATCGAATGAACTGCGCACGATGCTGCGTGCCATTGATCATAAAAGCTATCCGTCCTACAGATCCCTGGCAGGGGAGTACCGGTTCGGAACCTATGTGCTGGTGATCGACCATGTGCAGGGGGATCCGTTTGCATCCCCATCCGCGCTGCATCTGGAAATTCCCTGGAAGCAGTCAGGCTTTCCGGAAGAATTGCGGGATCAGGATTGTAAGCGCATTGCACTGCAGGATCATCTGACGAGACTGTTTTTCTCCCAGACAGAGCGGTTCAGCTTTCGGGCAAAGGGCTCCGGCAAGAGTGGTCTGATCTCCATCAGCCGGTGTGGGCAGGAGGTTTTGGAGCGAAGCGCCTGTGAGATCAGCCGCGACACCATTACTGTGCGCTTTCATGTGGGCTTTCCGGCCTTTGGAAGAACCATTGACGCGGGCGGACTGGAAAAGATACTCTTTGATTTTCTGCCAAAAGCAGCGGAAAAGAGCTTCTTCGCAAAAAATCTGGACCGAAAGTCTTTGCAGGCAGCGGTATGGCTGGCTGAAGACCAGGCAGAGCTACGCCGCCGGATGCGGGAGCGAAATGTAGTGGACTTTGTGGCAAACGGCTCTATTCTGCCGAGAAAAAGCGGTGTTTCTGACCAGCCTATGAAGGACAGTATTCCCTTTATTTCCCCGAAGACGATGGAGCAGAGCTTTGTTCTGCCCCATCACGGAGAGATTCGTGGCATGGCGGTTCCGGCAGGCATCACGCTGATCGTGGGCGGCGGCTATCATGGAAAATCGACGCTGCTTTCCGCGCTGCAGATGGGCGTGTACGACCACGTTGCAGGAGACGGACGGGAATTTGTCCTGGCGGATGAGACCGCGGTGAAACTGCGGGCCGAGGAAGGCCGTTCCATCCGGAATACCGATATCTCCATGTTCATCAATGACCTGCCAAACGGCAAGAACACGAAAAGCTTTTCCACGCCGGACGCCAGCGGAAGCACTTCCCAGGCAGCGGGCGTGTTGGAAGGCATTGAGGCGGGAAGCAGGCTGTTTTTGATTGATGAAGATACCTCCGCCACAAACTTTATGGTGCGGGATGATTTCATGCAGCAGGTCATCAGCCGGGAGAAAGAGCCGATCACGCCATTTCTGGAGCGGGCAGGAGATCTGTATGAGAAAGCCGGCGTGTCCACGATCCTGGTAGCAGGAAGCTCCGGAGCCTTCTTCTACATTGCGGACCATATCATTCAGATGGACTGCTATAAGCCGGTGGAAATTACGGAGCGGGTGAAAGCGCTTTGCAAAGAGCATCAGGCACCGAGAACCCAGGCACCGGGATTTGCGGTTCCGGGGTTTGCGGAGGCGTATGCGGCAGGAAAATCTAAAAATGCTAAGGTGAAAACCTTCGGCCGTGATACCTTCTCCATTGACCGGGAGACGGTGGATCTGCGCTACGTGGAGCAGCTTGCGGATTTTGAACAGACCTCTGCTCTGGCCTATTTGACCCGTTACGCTCTGGAGCAGCTGGCCGACGGACGAAAGACTCTGCGGCAGCTTGCGGCGGAACTGCAAAAGCGGATGGAGACAAAAGGCTGGGACGGCCTGACGGGCTCCTATGTGCCGTGTGGCCTGGCAAAACCAAGAATTCAGGAGATTTTTGCGGCATTGGATCGTTACCGGGGATAAGAATGCAGGCTCCCATTCTGCCTGGCGGATGTGTCAGAAGAGAATGGGGCATAGTAAGGCTGTCAGCGGTGGCTGGAAATAAAAGCGATTCAGCAGGACCTTGCGTTTCCTGCGGTCAGGAGGACCACATGAATACAGAAAAGAAACAATCTGATTATGAAGAACTGATGCAGTATCTGGAAGAAGCCCAGGCCTACGAGACGGCGTTGATCCTCTTTGAGTGGGATGAGGAGACACTGGCTCCGGAGAAGGCGGGAAGCCGCACGGCACGGATGCAGGGCGTATTGTCTTCGTCTTACCAGCGCATTATGATGAGTGACCGGGTGAAGGAGCTTGTGGACAAGTGCCTGGAGGAACTGACGGAAACAGAAGGTATTGCGCCGGATGGAACGCAAAACAGAGCAGAAAAACCTGCACTGGAGACCCCGGACGGGGAACTTACGGAAGAAGGCATCCGCTACGCCATTCTGAAGGCCGCAAAGCGCACCATCGAGGAGGTGTAGTGCATTCCGCCGGAGGAGTACCGGGCGTATCAGGAACTGACATCGAAATCTACGCGTATCTGGACAAAGGCGCGTCAGGAAAATGATTTTGCTTCCGTCGCCCCGGTTTTAAAAGAAAACATAGAGTACCAGAAAAAGTTTGCGTCCTACCGCCAGAAGGATGGCCAGAGACTTTACGATGTGATGTTGGATTCCTTTGAACCGGGCTTTACCATGGAGAAACTGGATGAATTTTTCAACATGTTAAAAAGGCATATCGTGCCGCTGTTAAAGCAGGTGATGGAAAGCTCTGTCCGCATTCAGGATGATTTTCTGGATGGAGACTATTCTGAGGAGAAGCAGCGGCAACTGGCAGAATATCTGGCAAAGTATGTGGGCTTTGATTTTTCCAGGGGAGTCCTTGCGGTCAGTGCCCATCCGTTTACCACGAACCTGCATAACCGGGATGTGCGCATTACCACTCATTACAAATCCAGAGTGGATTCCTCCGCATTTTCCGTGATCCACGAGAGTGGCCATGCCATTTATGAATTTGGAATTGATGACCGGTTAAGCCAGACTTCGGCCGGACAGGGAACCTCTATGGGCATGCATGAGTCCCAGTCCCGGTTCTTTGAGAATATCATTGGCCGCAGCGAGGCGTTCTGGATCCCGGTATACGGAAAACTGAAGGAGCTTTTCCCGGAGCAGCTAAAAGGCGTTGGAAGAGAAATGTTTGTCCGCGCTATCAACAAGGTACAGCCGGGCCTGATCCGCACCGAGGCAGATGAGCTGACCTACAGCCTTCATGTGCTGGTGCGCTATGAACTGGAGAAAATGCTGATCGAGGAAGATCTGGATGTCAGCGAACTTCCGAAACTCTGGGCTGACAAATATGAGGAATACCTGGGAATCCGCCCGGAAACTGACGCGCAGGGCGTGCTTCAGGACATTCACTGGGCCCAGGGCTCCTTCGGATATTTCCCGTCCTATGCACTGGGAAGTGCCTTTGGCGCGCAGATGCTGGCCCGGATGAAGCAGGAGATGGATTTTGACCGTCTGCTGGAGGAAGGAAAGCTGGATGTGATCCGGGAGTATTTGAGAAAGCATGTACACCGCTACGGAAAGATGAAGGACAGCCGGGAAATTTTAAAGGATATGACCGGGGAGGATTTTAACCCCCAATATTATGTGGAATATCTGGAGGAGAAGTACAGGAGGCTGTATGCAGTATAAAAATCAGGGAACAGCGGACGAGTAAGAGAGTATAAAGTATATTGAGATATCAATGGGAAGCAGAAGCAGGTAGAACGATGTCTGTGAATCAGAAACTGGAAAATCTCTTAAACCTTTCCCTGGACACCACTGCTAAAGAACGGAGCCGCTCTGCGGAGCTGGAGACCGGCTATAACCCGGAAGAACAAACCTGGGAGCTGATCGTAAAATACTCCGGGAGCCTGGATGCGGCACGGGAGCTTGGCGCTGCGGTGGAGGAGATGCGTAACGAGTACGCGATTCTGACCGTGAAGGAAAGCCTGATCCCGTACATTAGCGCACTTCCGCAAATTGAATACATTGAAAAACCAAAGAGGCTGTTCTTTGCCGTTGACCAGGCAAAGACAGCCTCTTGTGTGAATCTGCTGCAGGAGGCATCGCCATATTTGAGCGGAAAAGGAGTGCTTGTGGCCGTTGTCGATTCCGGGATTGATTATTTTCATGAGGTATTCCGGAAGGAAGATGGCACAACCCGGATTCTTGAGCTATGGGACCAGACGCAGAATCGGATTTATACGGAAGGTGAGATCAACCGCGCGCTGGAGGAGGGCAGCCGGGAGGCAGCCCGGAACATTGTGTCATCTGTGGATGCGAGCGGACACGGGACGGCAGTGGCGGGAATTGCGGCAGGAGACAGCAGAGTGGGCATATACCGCGGCATCGCCTGCGAGAGTGACCTGTTGGTGGTGAAGCTTGGCACCGTCCGCCCGGAGGGCTTTCCGAGGACCACAGAGCTTATGAGGGCGGTCAATTATGCGGTTTCCTTTGCGGCAGAGCGTTTTCTTCCTCTGGTCATCAACATCAGCTTTGGCAATACCTACGGCTCACATGACGGGACCAGTCTGCTGGAAACCTTTCTGGATGATATTGGAAACTATGGCAGAACAACGATTCTGGTGGGGGCCGGAAATGAGGGAGCATCAAGCGGTCATACCTCCGGGGCGCTGCAGATGCGAAGAACGGAGAACGTGGAGTTTACAGTATCTCCTTATGAAAGCAGCTTCAGTATCCAGCTCTGGAAATCCTACAGTGATCAGTTTACGGTTAGTCTTCAGGCGCCATCCGGGGAGATATTTGGTCCATTTTCAGAGGAACCCGGCACTGCCAGATTCCGTTACCGGAAAACACAGATCCTCTTGTATTACGGGAAACCGGGGCCCTACAGCACAGCCCAGGAGCTGTATTTTGATTTTATCCCGGATGAGGGCAGTTATGTGGAGGAAGGAATCTGGAGCTTTTATTTAAGTCCGGTCAGTCTGGTAAGCGGCCGGTACGATTTCTGGCTTCCGTCTGCCGGAATTTTGAATACGTCGACCCGTTTTCTGCGGCCGACGCCGGATACCACCCTGACGATTCCGTCCACGGCCTCTAAGGTGATTACCATTGGAGCCTATAACAGCAGGTATTATTCCTATGCGGATTTTTCCGGCCGGGGATTTACCCGCCTGACGAACCAGATAAAGCCGGATCTTGCCGCGCCAGGCGTAAATATCATGGCTCCGGCAGCAAACGGCGGATACCAGTCTGTTACCGGAACCTCTTTCGCAACACCGGTGGCTTCCGGAGCAGCAGCGCTTCTCATGCAGTGGGGGATTGTAAACGGAAATGATCCGTTTTTGTATGGGGAGAAGGTAAAAGCATATCTGAGAAGAGGAGCAAAGAAACTTCCGGGGATCTCGGAGTATCCGAATCCGATGGTGGGGTATGGGGAGGATGTTATAATAAGGTTACGTAGAAAAAACAGAAAAAATGCAAAAAACCATTTGACTTTTTGAAAAACAGAAAATAAAATAATATGTTGTTAAAAATAAATATTGCCTTGAAAGAGTGTGTAGCCTGTCAGCGTAAGTCCAGCTTATAAGACAGGGTGCGCACTTTTTTTGTGCAGAAAAGAGAGGAGTCAAACAAAATGGCGGAAAGCAACAAGATGAAGGATATGCCGGTCAATGGGCTGATGATCCAGATGGGAATCCCGATGATCTTATCTATGGCATTGCAGGCAGTCTATAACATTGTAGACAGTGCATTTGTAGGAAATATGAGAGTAGGCAGTGAAGCAGCATTAAATGCCCTCACCCTGGTATTTCCGGTTCAGATGCTTATGGTAGCGGTAGGAATCGGAACAGGTGTAGGAACTAATGCACTTCTTGCAAGGACACTTGGACAGGGAAACAGGAAAAAAGCTGCAAAGGTAGCAGGAAACAGTTTGTTCCTGGGAGTGATTATTTATGTGGTCTGCCTGTTATTTGGGATCTTTGGGGTGAAGGCCTATATTTCATCCCAGACAGTAGATGCAGAAGTGCTTGAGATGGGAGTCAGCTATCTTAGGATATGCTGTGTGATTTCTTTCGGCATTATCTTCTTTTCTTTATTTGAAAAGTTACTCCAGGCAACAGGACGTTCTCTTTATTCTACAATCGGACAGGTGGTTGGCGCGGTTGTAAATATTATCCTTGATCCGGTCATGATCTATGGTATAGGACCCTGCCCTGAAATGGGAGTGGAGGGTGCAGCCTATGCAACTGTAATCGGACAGGTAGCATCCGCGGCATTGCTGCTGATCTTTCATATCAAACTGGATAAGGAATTTGAACATGGGACGAAATACATGAAGCCGGATACAGGCATTATAAAAGAAATATATGCAATTGGACTTCCGGCTATTATTGCCCAGGCACTGATGTCCATTATGGTTTATGTGATGAATCTGATCCTGAAGTTCAATCCATCAGCACAGACAGCCTATGGATTGTTCTATAAGGTCCAGCAGTTTGTCCTCTTCCTTGCATTTGGTCTGCGAGATGCGATCACTCCGATCCTTGCATTTGCTTATGGAATGAGAAGCAAAAAGAGAATACAGGATGGAATCAAATATGGCCTTATTTATACGATTGTATTAATGATTCTGGGCATTGCAATCACAGAGACTTTCCCGGGGACATTTGCAGCTCTGTTTAATGCAGGACAGTCAAGAGCATATTTTATCGACGCAATGAGAGTAATCTCAGTCAGCTTTTTGTTTGCAGGTATCAATGTCGCTTATCAGGGCATTTACCAGGCGCTGGACGGTGGGGTGGAATCACTGGTTATTTCACTTTTAAGACAGCTCATTATCATCTTGCCACTGGCTGGAATCTTTTCTCTGTTTGTTAGAAACGGTCAGACAGGTATTTCGCTGATTTGGTGGGCATTTCCGATCACGGAGGTGATCGCATGTCTTGTGTGATATGTATTTTTAAAGAGGATCAAAAAGAATAAGGTAGATGTTTTGTAACTGTTTAGTTTAGGAAAGGGAGGAATCTGAAATGGTAAAAAGAATCATTACAATCAGCAGAGAATTCGGAAGCGGTGGACGTTTTATCGGAGAAGAAGTAGCAAAGAAACTTGGAATTGCTTACTATGATAAAAATATGATCAGCCAGATAGCGGAAAAGTCCGGTTTATCACCGGAATACATTCAGGAAAGTGCAGAATTATCTCCGAAAAAAGGATTGCTTGCATATGCACTTGCCGGACGAGACATTACCGGAAGATCTGTAGAGGACATAGTATATGAGGCACAGAGAAACGTTATTTTAGATTTGGCTGAAAAAGAACCTTGTGTGATCATTGGAAGAAATGCAGATTATATTCTGCAAGACAGGGATGATGTGCTGAATGGCTTTATTCATGGGGATATGCCGGAAAAAATACAGCGAATCACTCGACTGTACAACGTAGATGAGCAGGAAGCGGTCAAAATGATGGCAGATACCGATAAAAGACGCAGGACAAATTATAATTTTTACACGGACCAGAGCTGGGGAAAAGCCAGCAACTACACGCTGTGTCTGAACAGTTCACAGAATGCTCATGATCAGGAAACCGGTTTTAGCCAGGTTGTGTGAGAGTTTTCAAAAAGAACAGAGTATAATATAAATGTAAAACCAAGTACAATTTACATGAAAATCAGGGATCATTTCATTCAAATTTACCGAGTGAAAGATCCCTTTTTTGTAAGGTATTTTTCAATGCGATTGCAGACATAGGACGAGCCGTAAAAAGAATATGCTGGAAAAGAGGTGAGCATTATGGTGAATCAGATGGCAATGGATATCGGTGTTAGTCTGGGGCAATTAAAGGACATTGAAGATTTAATTCCGGATATGGCTCAAGGTATTGCTGAGAAGGTGGAAGCTTTTCTGGATAAATCCGGAGATCAGCCATATGCTCACATGAACGAAGGGTATGTGGTGGTTGTGGAAATGACAGGAGAAATGGACGCAACAGATGCCATTCGTGATTACATTAGAAAAAGAACGGAGTTGAGGTAATGGATCAAGTGAGTTTGGAGTGATGTAAAAATGAAACCGATGCAAATGGGTAAGCCGGATATATTCGATGCTGCATTGTATCTTCGATTGTCGAAGGATGATATGG
>ENA-UONQ01002402-UONQ01002402.1-human-gut-metagenome-genome-assembly--contig:-CS26-NODE-2402-length-12993-cov-4.923481_pt1 | contig 12993 bp, 8 predicted proteins | sample MGYA00242460_ERZ724007 | MGnify/ENA metagenome assembly ERZ724007
TCCCCGCCGATATTCACTTCAATGAGCACCGGCATTTTGCGGCCTATTTTCTCCGCAAGGCGGGAAATTTCCTTTGCAAGCTTTACGGAATCCACCGACTGGATGCAGTCGACCTTATCGATGATATATTTCACCTTGTTCGTCTGCAAGCGCCCGATGATCTGGCCGGAAACGCCCTTGTCCCAATCGATCTTTTCATATTTGTCCATGAATTCCTGCACGCGGTTTTCGCCGATGAAGCGCAGGCCGCAGCCGATGGCATGGTTGATGACCTCCGCCGGCACGGTCTTCGTCGCCGCAAGAAACGTGATGTCCTCGGGCTTTCTGCCGGAGCGCACCGCTGCCTCCGCAATGCGGTTCGTGATGACCTTATAGTTTTCCTCTACGTCCCTAAAACGCTCCTCAAAGCATTTTTCCGTCATAAAGATCCGTCCCTTCCACAATGACTTCATCGTAAAGCTGTATCGTTCTCGAGGTGACGAGCTGCTCTTTTTCCGAGGAGGAAAGGTTCAGCTTGCACACGGCATAGCCGTCGATCGTCGCATCGGAGAATACCTGCACAAAGCGCACGCGGCTGCCGGACTTGATGTAAACACCCTTCACGTTCTGTTCCACATGCTCCGTCACATTGCCGTCCGTGTCCGTATCCGTCACGGTCACATCCGCAAAGTGGATGGCCTTTTCATTCACGAGCACACCGGCATACGACTGTAAATCGATGCGCAGCGGCTCTTTGCGCGCGGCGGCAAGGTCTGTGTTCATGTAAGAGCACTTCAAAATGACCACTGCGTCCCCGCTCGCTTCGTCCCTATTGATCTTCACGACCTCGGCCGGGATTGTCTCCGCCGTCGCAAACGGCATCTCCACCTTCACATTCGTCGTGCGGTCAAGCCGCACAAGGTCGTTTTCATCGATGATGCACGCAATGTACCAGTTGAATTCCTTTGCCACCTTGCCGATGACCGTGCTGTCCGCATTGCTGCCCGCTTCGCCTTCTTCCAGCGCACGCACATCGCTTACGGTCAGCTGCTCCACATCGTCGGTGTCCACCGCGTTTTCGTAGCCGTCCACCGTATGGATAAAATAACCGGAAGCCGGCGACGTTACCGTGCCGGTGCTTGAAGAGGTCGTCGTCTCCAGCGTTGCACGCTCCGATTTCAAATTCTCAATGTGCGCCACATAGCTCGCGGAATCCTCCGCGCCCGTCACAATCTGCTTTTGGCCCATCAAGAGGTACAGGTCGTTTTTATCGTTCGAGATCGACGAAAACGCACCGGATTTCAAATCGGAAAGCAGCCCTGTGACCGTTTTATTGATCTGGCTGCCGATGTTCTTCGGGTTCGAGGACGCGACCTCTGTGGGGTTCTCCAGCACAGCTAGCCGCGTAAGCTCCTCGTCGATGCGCAGCATGCGGTTGTGTGCGGCGGCGTCCTCTTCCGCGGGGTACAGCTCTGCTACCGTGCCGCCGAACGCCGTTTTCTCTCCGTCGTCCAGCGTGTAGTTCAAAACGCCGTCGTACCGCGAGTACACAAGCTCCTCATTGCGAATAATAAAGCCCGTGGTGTCGATGGATGCGGAAAGGTCAGCGTACATGGCCGTTTCCGTTTTAAATCCGGTGTATTGGCTTCTGTAAATCTGGTAGCCTACATATATCAAAAGCAAAATCGCCACGGCGATCGAACTGATTTTTCGAAATAATGTGTTGCTTCCCATAGCGGGGCTTCCTTTCAGTCTTCAAAATGCGCGCGGGCTATGTCCTCTGCCGCGCTTATCAGGTCTGCCGGGGCATCAAAATCATCCGCAAAAAGCCACACGGCATCTTCCTCCCGGCGGAACCACGTCAATTGGCGCTTGGCATAGCGCCGTGTTTCCCTTTTTATATTTTCCTTTGCTTCGTCTAAGGAGCACTGCCCCTCAAAATACGGGAACAACTCCTTGTAGCCGATGGCCTGCACGGAGGTCTGCCCCGGCGTGCCATACCGCTTAAAATAATCCTCGGCTTCTTTTAATAGGCCGTCTGCAAACATCTGCTCCACGCGCAGGTTGATACGCCCGTAAAGCGTCTCGCGGTCTCTGAAAGACAGCACCAACATTTTCCCGTCATACGGCGATTCCACCGCTTTCGAGTCCTTCGCCTGCTTCGTGAACGGCTCGCCCGTCACCATGCAGTATTCAAGCGCGCGGATGACCCTACGCGTATTATTCGGATGGATACCCTCGGCCCCCTCGGGGTCAAGCTCTTTTAGCCGCGCATAAAGCGGTTCAATGCCGTCTGCCGCAAATTCCGCTTCCAAATTACCGCGGATTTCATCGTCGCGGCTGTTTTCCGTAAACGGCACCGCCTTTAAAAGCGAGCGCGCATATAAGCCCGTGCCACCGACAAGCAACACGTTTTTGCCACGCGCATGTATGTCTTCGATCACCTTTCCCGCAAGCGCCACATAGTCACTCACGCTGAACGGCTCCGCGGGATCCTGAAAACCCATCAGGTGGTGCGGCACACCCTGCATCTCGTCCGCGGTCGGCTTTGCCGTGCCAATCTCCATGCCCCTATAAATCTGCATCGAGTCACACGAAACCACCTCCGCATGGAGCTTTTTCGCAAGCGTTACGGAAAGCGAGGTCTTGCCGGAGGCCGTCGGCCCGCACACCGCGAATACCTTGATTTTCTCTTGTACTTCCGTCATTCCGGCGCCCCCCTTTTTTTTGTTTACATAACTTTATAATAACACAAATTTCAGCCGTGTTTGTGAGCAAACCGTTAAACTCTGCCGAATTCTTTTTCCAGCGTTCGCTTTTTCAGCATCACGTAGATCGGCCTGCCGTGCGGGCAGTAGCGCACATCGGGGTTCGCTTCCAGCTCTTCCGCAAGTGCAATGAGCTCCTCTTTTTTCGAGGCGTTCCCACCCTTAATGGCTGCGCGGCACGCAATGTTGTGGTACAGCCAGTCCATGTGCTCCGTCGTCGCGTCGGTCTTGTTTTCTTCAAGGTATCCCGCCATTTCGAGCACGGAGTCCTTGATGTCCGCACCGTTCAAATTAAGCGGCGCGCTGCGCACCAAAACGGTACCGCTGCCGAAATCCTCCACGTCAAAGCCCGCCTGCTCAAAAACACTCAAATTCTGCAAAACCGCCGTGTACTCGTTTTTGTCCATCGTCACCGTCACGGGCACAAGCAGCGTCTGCGCCATAGCAGCTTCTTCGCGCCGTTTGAGCTTTTCGTACAGCAAGCGCTCATGCGCGGCATGCTTGTCGATAAACATCAGCGTCTGCGCGTCGTATTCAAGGATGATATACGTGTCAAACACCTCGCCGATCACCTTATGCGCCATGCGGGGTAAATCCCGCTCCGTCTCCGGCACAGTGCATGTTTCCAGCTGTGCGTTGCTTTCCGGATTTTCCTGCACCGCTTCCGTCTGCACGGGTGTTTCCTCCCACGCCGGCGGCACGGGATCCGTCTCGGGCGGCTGCGGTAAGGGCGGTTCTTCCGTTATCACTTCCGGCTTTGTCACCGGCTGCGGCTCCGCCTCCAAAACGCGCTCGATCGACGTACGAATACTTTCAAGCTGCGGCTTTTCCTCCCGCTCTGCGCTGTCCGAGAATGTATGCGGCATCGGCGGCATATCGACGGGCGGCTCATACGGCGCTTCCGCCTCTTTTTTGCTCGTGTTGATAACGGGCGCAGACATCGGCTTCACCGTCTCCGTTTTCGGCGGCTGATTCAGCACCATTTGCTGCGGCTTTACGACCACATCCGGCTTATACGGGTCGACGGGCCGCCTTGCGTGCTGCGCAAGGTCAACGGACTTCATGTCGCGGCTCGCCGTCACGGCGGATTTCACCCCGTGGTACACCGCATCAAACACCGGACGCTCGTTAACAAAGCGCACCTCCAGCTTCGCCGGATGCACGTTCACGTCAACGACCGACGACGGCAGCTCGATGTGCAGCACGCACGCCGGGAATTTACCCACCATAATCGCGCCCTTGTACGCTTCCTCCAGCGCCACACACGCCGTGCGACTGCGCACAAAACGCCCGTTGATGAAGAAATTCTGCATGCTGCGGTTCGGTCGGCTCGCAATCGGCGACGAGATATACCCGTGCACGCGAATGCCGCCCAAGGTATAATCCACCGGCAGCAAAGCGCCGGAAAACTCCTTGCCGAACACCGCATAGATCGCCGAACTCAGCTTGCCGTCGCCCGGCGTGTGCAGCACTTCCTTGCCCTCGCGAATGAGGCGGAACGAGATTTCCGGATGCGAAAGCGCAATTTTGTCCATCAGTCCCGCCACGGAGTTGCCCTCTGCAGTGTCTTTCTTCAGAAACTTCATACGCGCCGGCACGTTAAAAAACAGGTCGCGCGCCGTAATGGTCGTGCCAAGTGGGCAGCCCGCGTCTTCGATCTCCACGTCGCTGCCGCCCTCGGAGGAATAGTGCGTGCCGATTGAGCTGTCCGCCGTGCGCGTGATGAGGTCAACGCGCGACACAGCCGAAATGGACGCCAGAGCCTCACCGCGGAAGCCGAGCGTCAAAATCGCGTCTAAGTCGTCCTTTTCGCGCACCTTGCTCGTTGCATGGCGCAGAAATGCCGTCGCCACGTCCTCGCGCGCAATGCCGCAGCCATTGTCCGTCACACGGATATACGTCACGCCGCCGCGGCGAATTTCCACCGTGACAATCGACGCGCCGGAGTCAATGGAGTTTTCCACAAGCTCCTTAATGACGGAAGACGGGCGCTCCACCACCTCACCGGCGGCGATCAGCTCCGCGACCTGCTTTTCCAAAACGTGAATTTTCGGCATTTTCTGCACCTTCCTTTCGCATTAAATTTATTTCAGCATATTTGCAAGTTCAAACAAAATGTTCATGGATTCGATCGGCGTCAGCGTGTTGACGTCCAGGCTTTTCAGGCGGTTTAAAACCTCCGTGTCCTTTGTCAGCATCGTCAGCTGTATCGGTTCCTCCTGCTGCACTTTCACGGCGTTTTTCGGTTTTTTCACCATCTCGCCGCTCTCAAGGCTCTTTAACACCTCTTTCGCACGCCGCACCACCTTGTCCGGCACGCCCGCGAGCTTCGCGACCTCAATACCGAAGCTGTCGTCCGCGCCGCCGCGCACGATACGCCGCAGGAACGTGATGTCGTCCCCGCGCTTTTTCACCGCAATACTGAAGTTCTGCACACCGGGCAAAAGGTCTTCCAGCTCCGTCAGCTCGTGGTAATGCGTCGCAAACAGCGTCTTCGCACCGCACAGCTTTTTGTCGTGTACGTATTCGATGACCGCCCGCGCAATGCTCATGCCGTCAAACGTCGAGGTGCCGCGGCCGATCTCATCTAAAACCAGCAAGCTGTCCTTCGTGGCGCTCTTCAAAATTTCCGCCACCTCGGCCATTTCCACCATGAACGTGGACTGCCCCGCCGCAAGGTCGTCAGAAGCGCCCACACGCGTGTAGATGCCGTCCACAATGCCGATCTCCGCCGCGCTCGCCGGCACAAAGCAGCCGATCTGCGCCATGATGACAATGACCGCCACCTGCCGCATATATGTAGATTTACCCGCCATGTTCGGGCCCGTAATGATAGACACACGGTTCTGGTTCGGGTCCATCTCAAGGTCGTTCGGCACAAACGGCGCGCTGCCCGTCAGCAGCGCCTCCACCACCGGGTGCCGGCTGTCCTTTAAATACAGCCTGCCGTTCGCCGTAATGGTCGGGCGCGTGTAGTCGTTCCGCACAGATACCGCCGCAAACGATGCCAAAACATCCAGCTCCGCAATCGCCTTCGCCGTCTCCTGCACGCGGGTCAGCTGCTCCGCAATCGTCCTGCGCACTTCTTCAAACAGCTTGCCCTCAAGTGCAATAGAACGGTCGTGCGCACCTAAGATGCGGTTTTCAAGCTCCTTTAATTCCTGCGTGATGTACCGCTCGCCGTTTGCAAGCGTCTGCTTGCGCACGTAGTGCTCCGGCGTCTTGTCCTTAAACGCGTTCGAAACTTCAAGGTAATACCCGAACACGCGGTTATATCCCACGCGCAGTTTCGGAATGCCCGTCGCTTCGCGCTCGCGCGCCTCCAGCTCGGCGATGAGCTGCTTGCCGTTCGTCATGTCACTTTTCACTTCGTCAAGCTCCGCGTTGAAGCCCTCGCGGATAATGCCGCCCTCACGGATCGTGTGCGGCGGCTCCTCCACAACGGCGCGGTCGATGAGTTCGCAAATATCGGAGAGCACATCCATGCGGCTGTCGATGTCGCGCAGCATCGTCGCTTTAAACGTCGCAGAAAGCGCTTTCAGCTGCGGCAAGCGCGTCAGCGCCGACCACAGCGCACGCAGGTCTTTGCCGTTTACAGAGCCGTACACCACGCGCGTCATAATGCGCTCCAGGTCAAAAATGCCCGTCAGCGCCTCGGTCACATCGTCTAAAAGCGGGCGGTTCTCAAACAGCTCCTCCACCGCGTTTTGCCGCAGCGTAATGCCCGCCGGGCTCAAAAGCGGCTGCTCGAGCCATGTGCGGATAAGCCGCTTGCCCATCGCCGTTTTGGTCTTGTCAAGCACCCACAAAAGCGAGCCGCGGCGCTCCTTGCTGCGCATCGTCTCGAGTAATTCAAGGTTTCGGCGCGTGTTTAAATCAAGCCGCATCGTCTTCGCCTGCGAATATATGCGAATTTCCTCCATGCGCTCCAAACCCGTGATTTGTGTGCGGCTGAGATACTCGAGCAAAGCGCTCAGCGCCGCCGTGATCTCCGGGAAATTCAAAACGTCGGAGCGTTCCAAAACCTCGGGGTGAAACTGCGCCTTCACAGTTTCTTCCGCGTGCAGCGGTTCGTAAACCGCAAAATCCATGCACTCGAGTGACGCCGAAAGCTTATCGGAAATGAATTTCGCCACGTCCGTCAAATCGGTAAATTCCGGGTTGATGAGGATTTCGCGCGGCGTAAATCGCGACAGCGCGTCGATGACCGCGCGGGAGAGCGTCTCGCCCTTCTCCGCCGTCAGCGTCGTCGCCTCCAGCTCGCCCGTTGAAATATCCGCAAAGCAGATGCCCACCTTATCACCCTGATAATACGTAGAAGCGATGTAGTTGTTCTTCGCCTCGTCGAGCATGCTGCTTTCCATAACGGTGCCGGGCGTGATGACGCGGATGACGCTGCGCTTTACGATGCCCTTTGCAAGCGCCGGGTCTTCCATCTGCTCGCAGATGGCAACCTTGTAGCCTTTTGCCACAAGCCGCGCGATATACGTCTCCGCGCTGTGGAACGGCACGCCGCACATCGGCGCGCGCTCCTCCTGGCCGCAGTCACGGCCTGTCAGCGTCAGCTCCAGCTCGCGCGACGCGATTTTCGCATCGTTAAAGAACATCTCGTAAAAGTCCCCAAGGCGAAAGAAAAGGAGCGTGTTCGGGTACTTTTCCTTCACTTCAAAGTACTGTTTCATCATCGGGGAATAATCAGCCATGCCCGGCCTCCATATCGTTAAGATTCAGTCAACAAGTGAATTACTACCAAAGGCAGATTTTTGTAAAGTAGGTGCGCGAGATGCGCCGTCAGATTTTTCGTCATGAGCGTATACGCCTTGCGTAGTAAATTCCGCAGGCAGGCTGGCGCCTGTCAAGGACTTTACGACCGGTATGGCGGAAAAGATGCAAGCAGATCACGTGCAAACTTTGTAAAATTCTGCCTTAGTGGCAGCCACCGCCGCAGGTCGCACAGCTGCCGGTGCAGCCGCAGGCATCGGGATCGCAGCCATCCGGGTCCTGACCCTCCGCGCACATGGAAAGCACACCCGTCACGCGCTGCATCAGCGCATCAAACTCGTTCTTTGCCGCCTGATACGCCGCCATGTGCTCGTTCTGCATCACTCTGCCGTAAATCTCGCGCAGTTCTTTGTTGTACTGCTCGATAAGCTCCTCGCTGCGGTCTTCCTTTCCTGCCTCGTTGTTGATGGCCATGCGCTTTAAGTTGAATTCGCCGATGGCGTTCTGCAAAGCTTCGTCCTCGTTGCACTGCTGCTCCGCAACGCTCATGTTGATGTAGGTCTGGTCCTGCTGCAAAGCGCGGCCGAGTTCTCTTGTCAGTTTCATGATATCCATAGTAATAGCTCCTTAAAATAAATTATAAATTTTATTGTATTTTGAAAAAGCAATGGGTCAAAACCCGTTTTGCTTAGTCTACACATTCGCCGCGCAAAATCCAGTTGCGCGCTTCGGTCACTTTTACATTTTTGAATTCGCCGATCCATTCGTCTTCGCCGGGGAATTCCACAATGATGCTGCTTGCGGTGCGACCGCTGAGCAAACCGTTTTTCTCGTTGCGCTCTTCAATAAGCACACGCTCCGTGCTGCCCACCATGGAAGCGCAGCGCTTTGCGGCGATCTCCTCCTGTGTCTTCAAAAGCTCCGAGAACCACTGCGTCTTCTCCTTGTACGTGACAGGGTCTTCCATTTCGGCGGCTCTCGTGCCGGGACGCGGCGAGAAAATAAACGTAAAGAGCGACGTGAACTCCACCTCGCGGATGAGGCTCAGCGTCTCGCAGAACTCCTCATACGTCTCGCCCGGAAAGCCGACGATAATGTCGGAGGTCAGCGACAGATCCGGCATTTTCTCTTTCGCATAGCGGATGAGGTCAAGGTATTTTTCGCGGTCGTAGTGGCGGTTCATCGCCTTTAACACACGGCTGCTGCCGGACTGGCACGGCAGGTGGATGTAGTGGCAGATGTGCCGGCTCTCCGCAATCGTGTCGAACAGCTCGTGCGTCGCGTCCTTCGGGTGCGAGGTCATAAAGCGCAAACGGTAGTCGCCGTCAATCGCGTCAATGCGGCGCAGAAGCTCCGAAAAATTCACTTTCTCCGGCAAGCCCTTGCCGTAGGAATTCACGTTCTGTCCAAGCAGCGTAATTTCTTTGTAGCCCTGCTCAATGAGCTCGCGGCACTCGGCGACGATGGCATCCGGGTGGCGGCTCTTTTCCCGGCCGCGCACATACGGCACAATGCAGTACGAGCAGAAATTGTCGCAGCCGTACATCACGGTCACCCACGCGCGTGTGTTGCCGTCGCGGCGCACCGGCAGACCTTCAATGATCTCTTTCGATTCATGCCCGCGCAAAAAAACGCGCTTCGAGTCGGTCACGGCGGTGTACATCATCTCCGGCAGTCGGTGGATGACGTGTGTGCCGAACACGATGTTCACAAACGGGAACGACGCCTTAATGCGCTCCGCCACGCGCTCCTGTTCCATCATGCAGCCGCATACGGCAATGAGCAGCGACGGGTTGCGGCGCTTCACGTTTTTCAGCGCACCGATGTTGCCGAACACACGGTCTTCGGCGTGCTCGCGAATGGCGCAGGTGTTGAACAGAATAAAATCGGCTTCATCTTCATTTTCAGTGAATTCAAAGCCCATTTCAGAGAGCATACCCTTAATGCGTTCGCCGTCCGCCACATTCTGCTGGCAGCCATACGTGCGCACAAGCGCCTTCGGCGTGCCGTGCATCGCGCGCACCTGCATGATCGCCGCAACGTCCGCCGTGTATAGCTTCTGCTTTTGCAGCTCGTCTGCCGTAACGGTGATTTCTTTATCCTTCAAAAAACATTCTCCTTTATCGCGCGCAGACAAGCTGTCTGCGGTAAGCTGTCATAATGATACAGAGTATACTATACCACAAATCGGCATGATTCGCAAGGCGAAATCCACCGTTTCCCAATATTTACAATTTCGCAACACGTATTTCCCGCAATACGCAAAAACGGCGGCTCTAAAAATCAAAGCCGCCGTTAAACTTATTCGATTGTCACTTTCGTGCCGCCCGCGCTGCGCACGGAGAGCACGTAGCAGCTCTTTTCGCCAAACACGCTCTGCATCTCTGCCTTGAAGGCGTCCAGCATATCGAGCGGCACATACGCTTGCACCGTGCCGGCAAAGCCGCCGCCGTGCACGCGATACGCGCCCTTGCCGCCGAGGATCTTCGCCATAAGTGCCAACGCGAGGGACAAGCCTTGCTCCTGCGGATTCACAACTGCGAACACATTCTGCAAATTCATCGCCGAGGAATGACCCGAGGCAATCACGCACTGCTTGAACGTCTCAAAATCACCCGCTTTCAGCGCTGCCACTTCCTTATCCACCACGCGGTTGTCGTCGAAGAAGTGAATCGCACGCAAAATCGCGCGGTCGCCGACTTCTTTTCTGAGCTCGGGAATTTTCTTATAAAACTCTTCCTCGCTTACCTCGCGCAGCACTTCGCCGCCAAGCGCCTTCGCAACGCGCTTCATCTCCGCCGGAATGGCTGCGTATTCGCCGGTCAGGTCGGCATGGTTTCCGCCCGTATCGACGACGCACAGCGCATAGCCGTAACGGTCAAGGTCAAAATCGATCTTCTCAATCTTCGGCGCGGAAAGGTCTTTAAAGTCCATCGTCGTAAAGCCGCCCACACTCGCCGCCATCTGGTCGAGTAAGCCGGAGGGCTTGCCGAAGTACACGTTTTCGGCAAATTTTGAGATCTGTGCCGCCTCCACGGGATCGATCGCGTCGTCATTATACAGGTGGCTTAAAATCGTCACCACAAGCACCTCAAACGCCGCGGAGCTTGAAAGGCCGGAGCCCTTTAAAACTCTTGAGGTCGTCACCGCGTCAAAGCCGCCCACTTCATAGCCGAGCGCCTTTAAGCGTGCGCACACGCCGCGGATGAGCGACGCCGAGCGCTCCTTTTCCGCTTCCTGCACATTAAGGTCTGCCGTATCGACCGTGTCCATCGGGAACCCGACGGATTTCAGGCGGATCACGCCGTTCTCGGTCTTCTTCACCGCCGCAATAACGTCCAGATTCACAGCCGCCGCCAGCACCTTGCCGTTGTTGTGGTCGGTGTGGTTGCCGCCCACCTCGGTTCTGCCCGGCGCACTGAAATATGAAAGCGCATTAGTATCCCCGAACTCCTCCGCAAAGTAAGCAGAAAGCTCCTCATAACGCTTCTGCTGCTCGGTCGCTTCCGCGCCGTACAGTGTTTTTAAATCGATGACCATGCTGAAAAACCTCCCGGTTTATTTTTTGAGCATCTGTGTAAATTTTAATTTATGTACTTTAGATTCGATAAACGGGCGGAACCTTTCCAACGTTTCCCTTTCCATGTCTTCTTTTCTGAATACCATGGATTTGCCGTTATCAAAATACATGATGTAGTGCTGTCTGCTCTCGCCCACGTCGATCATGTGCTTGTAATCGACTTTGATGCGGTTGCCGTTTTTCATGTTGATGACACTGTTCGTCATGAAAATAAGCGTCGTCTCCGTCAGGTGCATCACGGCAGGATTATTGTTGCGAATTTTAGAAAGCCAGCGCGTGCAGCGAATGACAACAATCAGCGTAATCGCCACATACATGATAAGCAGCGATAAAATGAAATTGCCCACGTAAAAATGCCCCGCGTTGAACGCAAAGAGGAACGAGAACACGAGCGGCACGATGATAAGCGCCGGGATAAGCCACTTAAAGCGCCCAAGCGTAGAGTAATAAATGAATGCCTTGTAGTCGTCCTCGCCGATCTGGCTCGTCACACGGAATTCTTCTTTTTCCGGCGCTTTCTTTTCTTCCGCCTTCTTCTCCTTGTCCTTCGGCGTTTCCTTTCCCGTCAGCTCGCGGATATAGCGGTCAATGTCCTCATCGGTCTCCACGGCTTTTTCAAGCGCTTCGTCCGTTTTTCTTTTTTCTGCCATTATGCTTCGTTCCTTTCCGTGTTGTCCTCACCGTTTAAAAGCGTCAAAAGCTCCGCTTCCGTCAATACGGGGATGCCCAGCGTCTGCGCCTTCGTAAGCTTGCTGCCGGCTTCTTCGCCCGCCACAACATAACTCGTCTTTTTCGAGACCGAACCGCTCACCTTTCCGCCCGCCTTTTCAATCAGCGCCGCGGCCTCCGTGCGCTTTAAATTCGGCAGCGTACCCGTCAGCACAAACGTCTTGCCGAGGAATTTCGTATCCGTCGTGACCGCTTCCGCCGTCATGTTCACGCCCGCCGCTTTTAGCCGGTCAATGAGCTCTATCGCCGAGTGTCTTCTGAAAAATGCGTAGACCTCCTGCGCCATAATGCCGCCAAAGCCGTCTATCGCCGCAATCTGCTCCTCGTCCGCCGCAATCAAAGCATCCATATTTCCGAACGCGCCCGCAAGCAGCTTTGCCGCCTTCGCGCCAATGTGCGGAATGCCGAGCGCAAACAGCAGCTTTGATAAATCGTTTTCTTTCGATTTTTGGATCGCCGCAACGAGGTTTTCCGCGCTCTTTTTGCCGAAACGATCAAGCGTTTCAAGCTCCTGTGCCGTAATGTCGTATAAATCAGCCGGCGAGTGCACCTGAAGCGCTGCGCTCAGCTGCTCCAGCGCCGCCGGTCCCAATCCGTCAATGTCCATCGCGTCGCGCGACGCAAAATGAATGAGGTTGCGCATCAGCTGTGCCGGGCACTGTGGATTCGTGCAGCGCGCTGCCGCTTCCCCCTCCACACGCGTGATAACTTCCCCGCACGAGGGGCACGTTTCCGGCAAACGGTACGGCACGGTATCCTCCGGGTTCGAGACCACGGAAACGACCTCCGGGATGATCTCGCCCGCCTTTCGGATAATGACGCGCGAGCCGATGCGGATATCCTTTTCCGTGATGAAATCCTGGTTGTGCAGCGTCGCGCGGCTGACCGTCGTACCGGCTAAGAACACCGGCTCAAACACGCCGGTCGGCGTCAAAACACCCGTGCGCCCTACAGCAACTTCTATGTCAAGGAGCGTCGTCTCTTTTTCCTCCGGCGGGTACTTGTACGCCTCCGCCCAGCGCGGGAACTTCGCCGTGCTTCCGAGTGCCTCGCGCTGAGAGAAGCTGTCCACTTTTACAACAGCGCCGTCAATCGGGTATGAGAACGTGCCGCGCTCGTTGCCGATCTCGCGGATTTTCTCGATTACCGTCTCTATGTCGCCCGTGCGGCAATAAAGCGGCGACACCGTAAAGCCAAGCTCGTGCAAACGCTTCA
>ENA-UONQ01002412-UONQ01002412.1-human-gut-metagenome-genome-assembly--contig:-CS26-NODE-2412-length-12935-cov-3.406988_pt1 | contig 12935 bp, 8 predicted proteins | sample MGYA00242460_ERZ724007 | MGnify/ENA metagenome assembly ERZ724007
CATAAAGAACATTTCCTTTTGATTTACTCATTTTCCCATCACCCTGTAAAAGCCAAGGATGTCCGAAAATCTGTTTTGGCAAAGGCAAATCAAGAGCCATAAGGAAAATCGGCCAGTAAATTGTATGGAAACGGATAATATCTTTTCCAATTAAATGTAAGTCTGCAGGCCAGTCTTTCTTAAACTGTTCTGTGTTTTCTCCGTCACAATCATATCCAATACCTGTGATATAGTTTGTAAGAGCATCCAACCATACATATACTACGTGTTTTGGATCGAAGTCTACAGGAATTCCCCATTTAAAGGAAGTTCTGGATACACACAAATCCTGCAGTCCCGGCAGAAGGAAATTGTTCATCATTTCATTCTTTCTGGATACCGGCTGAATGAATTCCGGATGGGTGTTGATGTGGTCAATCAAACGCTGTGCATATTTACTCATTCTGAAGAAGTAAGCCTCTTCTTTTGCAGGTGTCACCGGACGTCCGCAGTCCGGACATTTGCCGTCTACCAGCTGGGATTCCGTAAAGAAAGACTCGCATTGTGTACAATACATACCTTCATAGTATCCTTTGTAAATATCACCCTGATCATACAGTTTTTTGAAAATTTTCTGTACCTGTTTTTCGTGGTCTTCATCTGTAGTACGGATAAACTTGTCATAGGAGGTATTCATCAAGTCCCAAATGCTCTTGATTTCCCCTGCCACATTGTCCACAAATTCTTTGCAGGTCACGCCGGCTTCTGCTGCCTTTAATTCGATTTTCTGACCGTGTTCATCTGTTCCTGTCTGGAAAAACACGTCATATCCCTGCTGTCTTTTAAATCTGGCAATACTGTCTGCAAGAATTGCTTCGTAAGTATTTCCGATGTGTGGCTTGCCTGATGTATAGGCAATGGCTGTTGTAATATAATATTTTTTCTTATCCAATTTTCTTTCCTCCTTGTATACAGTCACGGAGCGTTTTTTATTTCATAGGACGTAATTTCCTATGAAACAAAAAAAGACTCACCTTCTATATTAAGAAGGCGAGCCTATAACCCACGTTACCACTTCTGTTTATCTGTACCTCGCAGTACAAACCTCAACGGGTATCTGTTTAATACCCTGCCGCTATAACAGGCGGACCCTGTCGCAGCCTTGGCAATTTTGCTTCGGTGCGCCTCTCAGGAGCCATTTTCCATATACCCTCATTCATTCCTCTCAGCCTATGGGAATTTCTCTGTAAAATGCAAAATATATGTACTCTCTCCGTCACTGTGTTTACATATATAAAATATGCTAACATATTCAGGAATATTTGTAAACACTCTTTTTTTTACATAAACTCATGCTCTTTACTGAGTTTTTTCACAATCTTAACAGATGCTAAAATTGCAATCAAGTTTGGAATTACCATAAGTCCGTTAAACATATCGGACATATTCCATACTAAATCAACCTTTAAAGTAGAACCTACTAAAACACAGACAACTACCAAAAAAGCATAAATTTTAACTGCTTTTTGACCCAAAAGGCTACGCACGTTTACTTCACCAAAATAATACCAACCAATAATCGTAGTAAATGCAAAGAACAACATACAAATAGCAATAAAAATCTTACCAAAAGAACCAAATGCTGAATCAAAGGCAACCTGCGCTAAAGCAGAACCTGTTTCTCCACTTGACAATGCTCCTGTAGAAAGAATTACAAGGGCTGTTAAAGTAAGAATTACAAAAGTATCAATAAATACACCCATCATAGCAATAATACCCTGATCTCCAGGATGTTTTACATCTGCTGTCGCATGTGCATGAGGTGTAGAACCCATACCTGCTTCATTGGAAAAAAGACCTCTTGCCACACCAAAACGCATAGCTTTCTGCACAGTTACACCAAGAGCACCTCCAAGTACTGCCTCCGGTGCAAATGCTGCTACAAAAATATCATGAAATGCAGTCCCTACACTGCTGCCATTCATAAATAAAATAACTAAGCATCCAATAATATAAATAAGTGCCATTAACGGAACAACTTTTTCTGTAACTCTGGCAATTCTTTTAATACCACCCAGAAAAATAAACGCTGCTACAATAGCCACTAAAATTCCGACATGAAATGGCTTAACACCAAAAGCATTATAAAAAGAACTTCCAATAGAATTGGACTGTACCATATTTCCCATAAATCCTAATGCCAAAATAATTGCAACTGAGAAAAATCCTGCAAGAAACTTACCAAATTTCCCTTTAAAAATATATTTAATATAATAAACAGGGCCTCCTACAATTACACCATTTTCTTTTACTCTGGTGTGCTGTGCCATAACTGCTTCTGCATAGATGGTCGCCATTCCAAAAAATGCGCTCACCCACATCCAAAAAATAGCACCTGGACCTCCTGCTGCAATAGCTGTAGCCGCACCGGCAATATTTCCTGTACCTACCTGAGCTGCAATAGCTGTAGCCAATGCCTGAAAAGAGCTTAATCCGTTTTCACTGCTTTTTCCATGAAGAGAAAATCCCCCGAACATCTTCTTCATTCCTACACCAAATTTTCGCACCTGAATGAATTTCAACGTAAAAGTATAAAAAATACCTGTACCTAAAAGTAAGATTAAAAGTGCATAATCCCATAAAAATTTGTTTACCAGCTCCACAATAGACGCTATCATTTCCATTTCTCTGTCTCCTTTTCTTTTCATTCTATTTGCCTATTGTTGTCTGAAATAATAAAAAACCTGTGAGATTACGAAAATCCCACAGGTTAAAGTTCTTTTCAAGCGCAACTGCGTTCAACCATAAACATAGCACCTAAAGGCACTACCTTTACGAAAAACTTCACTGTCCTTTTGCCTGAGAGATTCACAGACACTGTCTGCTTACACCTTCGGCACCCTTTTCGGGATTCTCCAGAGAGCCATCCAGATGCAGTCCTGCTTTTTTCAAAGCCCCTGAGAGTATTACTCCTTCGGTGGGCAATATTGCCTCTTTCCTGCAGCCTTCTATTGGCACAATATGCAAATAACGATTTTATTATAGCACTGGTTTTTTATTTGTCAATCCCCTTTATGAGGACAAATGTATTTTTCTCAAGAACATTTTATTTTCTCTTTTTCTTTTTAATATAGCAAATATTGCTTACCGAAGAGCAGCTATGCTTTTTCACATAATTCTGATATTCATAAAAATTAACATAATATTCCCTTCCCCACGAGGAAATACGCAGCCACTCACTTTCAAATCCTGTAACCACAACAAAATGAGCTGCTGTTTCTGCTATTTTTTCGTATCCTTCCTCTGTCTTATCGTAAAAAGCCAGTTTATGTCTCTTTAAAGGGAGCGGAAAATTGGGGCCGATTGCTAAAATTACAGGTATATCATGTGCCAGCATAGCTTTTATCCTGTTTGGTATATTTCGACTTCTTACCCCAAAGGCTGCCTTTAAAGGAATTCTGTTTTTAATAAAATAACGATTTACCTCTATTCCTAAAAGCCAACCGGGAATTCCCAGACCTGGAATGATAGGAAAGTATTTTTTACGCATTGTTTCTACACATTTCTCATAAACCTCAGCATCTAAAATACCATTTCCTTTCTCTTCTTCCTGAAACTCCTTACCCTTACAGTAATCTTTATGTAAATCCAAATATAAAAGAATATCCGTTGCCGCAATCGTACCACAGCCATAACCTGACATACTTCTTCCCTTCCACCATTCCTGATTACCGCCATAAGACAGCTTCCCATCTTTCATAATTGCTATATAAGGTTCATTCAGCTTCCCTGCCTTCATTTTATGTCAACCTTCATTTCTTCTGATATTGTTACCGGTCCTCCCATTTTACAGGAAAATACCTTGCCATTCTCTTTTTTTACATAAGCTTCTATCATGCCTCCCGGCTGATGAAGCTCGTATACAAATTCTCCGGTATCTGCATCTTTAGAAAGATACACAGCTGCTCCCATACTGCCACTTCCGCAGCTACTCTCCCAGACCATGGAAGTGGTACTCTCCACATATACCACGGGAGTCATCTTACTTCCCTCTAAAAACATAACACCATAAGCATCACAAGGGCAGACTCTTTTTGCCTCCTCAATAAGTTCATCTACAAACTCCTGAGCTTTTGGAGCGCTATTTACAATAATGTGACAAATCCCCTCAAATACAACCATCGAATATATTTCCTCTTTTACGGAAACTTCTGTCATTTCCATTGGAAGAGGCATTTCTGTCATTGCAGTCCCCTTTTCCATATCCACTGTTACTTTCAGTTTCTTTTTAGAACCGCTGACATCCACCCACACATCTTCTGCCTTTTCTTCTGAAAGCATACTTAATAAATATCCAAAGCTTCTGGTTGCATTTCCACAAAATTCACCGCCCATCATCTGCATGTGAAAACTTCCATCCTGCATTTTCTCCACAAAACCCACCTGTTCTCCGTGAAGTTCTTCCATGCACAAAAGTTCTCTGGAAATTGCCGGATAATCTTCTCTTTTTGCCGGACTCATTACAAAAATTGTTACATTGCCTGCTGGATTTGCTACTCTAATTTTTAATTCCATATCTTCATACCTCCCAAATATTTTCGTTCCCCAATTTATTTTTAATCATATCACATTCCACATCAAAAAATAATAAAATTTATCGACATTTGTAAAAAGCTGTGATATATATTGAGTATAGAATTTAATAAAAAAGGGGGGGACTTTCATTGAAGACTAAAAAGACTTCTGTAAACCAGATTACAGAGGGTGTTATATGGAAACAGCTCTTGTTTTTCTTCTTCCCGATTATGCTGGGAACTCTGTTTCAGCAGCTCTACAATACTGCTGACGCAGTTGTAGTAGGTCGTTTTGTAGGAACGCAGGCGCTTGCTGCCGTAGGTGGCTCCACCGGACAAATGGTTAATCTGATTGTAGGATTTTTTGTAGGTCTTTCTTCCGGTGCCACAGTTATTATAGCTCGCTATTATGGAGCAAAAAACAAAAAAGAACTCAACGATACTCTGCATACTGCTGCCGCTCTCTCTATTGTAGGAAGCATTATTATCACCATTGCCGGTATTGCTTTAACACCTTTTATGTTAAAACTTATGAACACTCCAAAAGACGTTATTCAGGGTTCTTCTACTTATCTTAGAATTTATTTTGCAGGCATTATTTTTGTATTTATTTATAACGTAGGTTCTGCTATTTTAAGAGCTGTGGGCGACTCTAAACGTCCTCTTTATTTTCTGATTGTATGTTGTTTTATTAATATCTTTCTGGATGTTCTTCTGGTAGTAGGATTTAATATGGGAGTTGCAGGTGCAGCTCTTGCTACTGTAATTTCTCAGGCGGTCAGTGCGGTTCTGGTTATTTACGCTTTAATGAACTCCAAAGATATGTATTGCCTGAAACCAAAGGAAATTCATTTTCATAAATTCCTGTTTTTGTCCATTGTTACTATTGGTCTTCCTGCTGGAATTCAGTCTGTCATGTATAATCTTTCCAATATGATTATTCAGACTTCTCTCAATGATTTGGGAACCAGTACCATGGCAGCTTACACTGCTTTTGGCAAAATCGATGCCATTTATTGGATGATTTCCGGTGCTTTCAGTGTGGCAATTACAACGTTTATCGGACAGAATTATGGTGCGGGAAAATATCATCGTATGAAAAAAAGCGTTACCGTTTGTCTTTTCATGGATTTTATTGCTTCTTTGCTGGTAAGTATTCTTTTACTTTCTCTGGGTGAATATCTTCTTAGAATGTTTACCACAGACCCGGAAGTTATTAAAATCGGTATGAAGATCATTCACATTATTGCACCTTCCTACGTGCTGTTTATTTTTATCGAAATCTTATCCAGCGCTCTTCGAGGAGTGGGAAATGTACTGGTTCCTATGCTTATGACCTGTACAGGTGTATGCTTGCTTCGTATTATCTGGATTTTCCTTGTAATACCGAAAAAACCAAGTATTTCCGATATTTTGCTCTGTTATCCTATCTCATGGGGATTGACAGCAGCCCTGTTTGTTATTTACTATTACTTTGACCAGAAAAAATTCTATAAAACACATATAGAACACTAAAATAATTAAATGAAAGGAAGCTATTATTATGACTTTTTCGTATTGCAACACTCCTTCCTCTCTGGACCTTGCGCTGATTGAGGAAAGTACACAAATACTTTTAAATGAGTACAGCAAGCAGAATGAACACGCACAAAATCTCTGTGTTCATGTGACTTTCACTCCTTCCGGAAACACCTTAAAAGTTTCCAAAAAAGGTGAACAGTGCACCATTACCTGCCACGAACCGGCACATTATTTCCGTTGTCTCAATCATCTTATTCATCACTTAGATGAAGATTTTGACTTTGAAGAAACAGGATTTTTTGAAAAAAATGGTTTTATGCTGGATTGTTCCAGAAATGCTGTTTCTACCATAGATACCGTAAAAAAATTAATTCGTATTATGGCAAAGCTTGGACTTAATCAGTTACTTCTATATACAGAAGATACTTATGAAGTTCCGGGACTTCCTTACTTTGGCACTTACAGAGGTCGTTACTCACAGGAAGAAATCCGTCAGTTAGATGACTATGCTTACCAGTTTGGAATTGAACTTGTTCCCTGTATTCAGACGCTTGCTCATCTGAGAAACGCCCTGAAATGGCCTATGGGACAGGAGTTAAAAGACAGTGCAGATATTCTGTTGGTAGGTTCTGAGAAAGTTTACGATTTCATCAGACAGCTTCTGACTTCTGTAAAAAATTGTTTCCGTTCTGAAAATGTTCATATCGGTATGGATGAAGCTGTTATGTTAGGACTTGGAAACTATCTCCATCAAAATGGCTACAAGAAAAGCTCTGAACTACGTTTAGAGCACACTGACCGTGTTCTGGAAATCTGCAGAGAATTAAATTTAAAACCTATGATGTGGAGCGATATGTTCATCTCCTCCAACGCAGATGAATGGTATTACAATATTGATGAAAACACAGATACTACAAACTGGACAAAACCGGCAGATGATTTAGCTTTGGTATATTGGGATTACTACAATACAGACAGAAGCGTATATCGCAAGATGCTTCGTATTCATAACGAAATCGCTAAAAGAACTGTCTTTGCCGGCGGTATCTGGAACTGGAACGGTATTGCGCCAAACTACGGCAGAACAATCAACTGCACAATTCCTGCTCTTTTAGAATGTCAGGCACAAAATGTACAGGAAGTATTTGCTACCGGCTGGATGGATAATGGCGCAGAAACCCCAATTGATGCTATTTATCCGGGACTTGTAGCATTTGCTACACTTTGCTTCCATTCTGATTTAGATGAAAATGTTTTAAAACAAAACTTTACAGACTGTGTGGATGCAAAATGGGAAGATTTTGAACTTTTAGACAGATTTGATTCTCTTTTCCAGGGAGACGGAAATAATATTTCCGCAGATAATCCTTCAAAATATTTGCTGTATCAAGATGCTATGTTGGGTATGTTTGACTACCACATTCAAGGAGTAGATACAAAATCCTATTATAAAGATTTAGCTGACAAGCTGGATAAATGCGTAGAAGAAAATACCTGCTATAAAACACTGTTTAATTTCTACAAATATTTTGCCCTTGTACTGTCTGAAAAAGCTGATTTGGGAATTCATTTAAAAGAAGCTTATGACAAAAAAGATTTGTCCACATTAGAAGAATTAAATACAAAAGTTATCCCCAATATTCTGGAGAATTTACAACTTATGCACCAATTCCGCGAGGAATTATGGATGAAGGATGCAAAGCCTTTTGGTTACGAGCTTATGGATATTAAACTGGGCGGAGTTTCTGCACGTTTAAAAGCTTGCCAGAGACGCATTGCCTCTTACCTTTCTAAGGAAGTGGATAAATTAGAAGAATTAGAGCAGGAACGCCTGCCTTACTGGACAGTAGAAAACAAATATCCACATGATATGAAGATTGAACTCCGTGAAAATATCTGGAGCAGAATTGTCAGTGGCTGTGATCTGGTCGATACCGTTTAAAAGATTTTAAATGTTTCCTCTTTTATTTCCTTTATTTTATGTTACACTATAGGAAATAAAGGAGGAAATACTTTTATGGAAGAACATACATTGCCCCATCAACACGGAGAATATGGGGAACATTTAATAGAACATATACCTGACACAGAAAAATTTCAAATTGTTGCTTCTATCTTCAAGCAGCTCAGTGACACCACACGTATTCGCATTTTTTGGATTTTATGCCACTGCGAAGAATGCGTAATCAATATCTCTGCCCTGATGGATATGAGCAGTCCGGCGGTGGCACATCACTTACGGCTTTTAAAGAGCAGCGGACTGGTAGAAACCCGCAGAGAAGGAAAAGAAACTTATTATAAAGCCAGTTCATCAGAAAAAGCACAGTCCCTTCATCACATGATTGAACAAATGATGGACATTTCTTGTCTATCTGAAAAATAAAGAGCTGTCACTTTTAGCATTCTTGCGAAATATTTATACACTTTTAGCGAATTTGTCGAGCACGCTTTGAGATTGCAAGCTCAAAGTAAGCACAGGCTGAGCATAAAATGTATAAATATTCCAAAGATGCAATAAAAGCGTCAGCTCCTTAATTTTTGTAAATTTAAAGTAAGATTGCAATATGGTAAACTGCAAATGCTGCAATCCATGCGATTACGCACTGTCCAACTACCATAGCTGTTGCCCATTTCCCACCCAACTCACGTTTTACAGAGGCGATTGCCGCCACACAAGGGGTATAAAGAAGGCAGAATACCAATAATGCCACTGCTCCCGGTATGTTTATGCTGCTCTGCAACGCAGCGGTGCTTCCAAATAATACTGTAAGAGAAGATACCACACTTTCCTTTGCCAAGAAACCGGAAATTAAGGCTGTCACAATTCTCCAATCCCCAAATCCCACAGGTACAAAAACAGGTGCAAGCCTACCGGCAACTAAAGCCAGAATACTGTTCTGTGAATTTGTCGTCATGTTCAGGCTTGTGTCAAAGTTCTGTAAGAACCAGATTACAATGGTTGCAATAAAGATAACAGTAAAAGCTCTCTGAAGGAAGTCCTTTGCCTTATCCCATAACAAATGCCCCACATTTTTCAACCCCGGCATACGATAATTAGGAAGCTCCATAACAAAAGGAACCGCTTCCCCTTTAAACGCCGTCTTCTTAAAAATCAATGCCATGATAATTCCCATTACAATTCCGAAAACATACAGAGAAATCATTACAAGCGCTCCGTGTTTCGGGAAAAATGCCGCTGTAAAAAATGCGTAAATCGGAAGCTTTGCAGTACAGCTCATAAATGGAGTAAGAAGAATTGTCATCTTTCTGTCTCGTTCAGAAGGAAGAGTACGGCTTGCCATAACGCCCGGAACTGTACATCCGAAACCAATCAGCATAGGCACAATACTTCTGCCAGAAAGCCCCAGCTTTCGAAGCAGCTTATCCATAATAAATGCCACACGAGCCATATAGCCGCTGTCCTCTAAAAGGGACAGAAAGAAAAACAAAGTTACGATAATCGGCAGAAAACTCAGTACACCGCCTACACCGTTAAAAATGCCGTCAATGATAAGAGAATGTAACACACCCGCCACATGGGCTTCCTGCATTGCCATATCTGCCAGCTCTGTAAGATAGGTAATACCGGACTCTAAAAGCCCCTGAAGAAAAGCTCCTATCACGCTGAAGGTAAGCCAGAATACAATTCCCATAATTCCGATAAACGCAGGAATTCCTGTATATTTTCCCGTAAGGAAACGGTCAAGACTTCTGCTTCGAATATGCTCTTTGCTTTCCTTTGGCTTTACCACTGCCTCACCACAGACATCTTCGATATACTGAAAACGCATCTGGGCAATTCCTGCTGCCCTGTCAAGACCTGTCTCCTCCTCTGTCTGTTTGGCAATCTGCTCTACAATATTCTGCTCATTTTCTGTAAGCTCCAACTGCTCTAAAAGCTTTCTGTCGCCTTCCATTACCTTGCTGGCTGCAAAACGTACCGGAATTCCGGTCTTCTGTGCATGGTCTTCAATGAGGTGCATGATTGCATGAATTCCTCTGTGAATTCCTTCTTCTTTTCGGCAAAAGTCTGTTTCCAGCGGTGTTTCCTGATATTTCGCCACATGAATGGCATGCTGAATAAGTTCTTCAATTCCCTCGCCTTTTGCTGCTGAAATTGGTACAACAGGAACACCAAGGGCTCCCTCCATCTCGTTTACTAAAACAGAACCTCCGTTTTCCCAAAGCTCATCCATCATATTCAAAGCAACTACCATAGGAAATCCCAACTCTAAAAGCTGCATGGTGAGATACATATTTCTCTCAATATTGGTAGCGTCTACAATGTTGATAATTCCCTTTGGTCTTTCACGGATAACAAATTCTCTTGTGACAATTTCCTCACTGCTGTAAGGTGACATAGAATAAATTCCCGGTAAATCCGTAATTAAGGTATTGCTGTGACCTTTAATCACACCGTCTTTACGGTCTACGGTAACGCCGGGGAAATTTCCCACATGCTGTTTCGAACCTGTAAGCTGATTGAATAAAGTTGTTTTTCCACAGTTCTGGTTCCCCACCAGAGCAAAGGTTAAGGTTTCACTGTCCGGTAATGGATTTTCACTCTTTCTGTCATGAAACTTTCCGCCCTCTCCATATCCGGGATGAAGCTTTTCCTGCCTGCTTTTTTTCTTTTCTCTGTCTTTTGGTTTATGTTCTTTACTGATTTCAATATTTTTTGCATCTTCTAAACGGATAGTCAATTCATATCCATGGATACGCAGTTCAATAGGATCTCCCATAGGCGCATATTTCACTACGGTTACCTCTGTTCCCTGTATTAAACCCATATCCAGAAAATGCTGACGCAAAGCACCGCTTCCCCCACTGAAAGAATGGTGGCGGTACTTCCTATTTGTAACTCACTTAACTTCATCTTCTGCCTTCTTTCATATTAGCTTTGTCTAACTCACATTTTAAGAATTGGAGCTGTATGAAATAACAGCTCCTTAAATTCTTTTTCTCATATAGTATACGTTTTTATCCGCATAAAATCAACTGTTTCTTACAGGAACTTTTATAAATTATGCACTCTGAGCGTACGAATTGCATTTAAAACAGCAATAATCATAACGCCGACATCTGCAAAAATAGCAAACCACATGTTGGCAATTCCCACAGCGCCAAGCGCCAGACAGCCAAATTTAATCACTAAAGCCAAAATAATGTTCTGATATACAATACTAAGGCATTTTCCGGAAATTCTGATAGCTTTGGAAATCTTTAAAGGATCATCATCCATTAGAACCACATCTGCTGCCTCAATAGCTGCGTCTGAGCCCATAGCTCCCATAGCAATTCCGATATCTGCCCGTGTAAGAACCGGCGCATCGTTAATGCCGTCACCTACAAATGCCAGTTTTTCCTTTTCAGACTTGGCTGCCAGCAGCTCCTCTACCTTTGTTACCTTATCTCCCGGAAGCAATTCTGCATAAACCTCATCAATTCCCAGCGACTGCGCAACCTGCTCCGCCACAGGCTGTGCGTCTCCGGTAAGCATAACAGTCTTCTTTACTCCCGCTTTTTTCAGTCGTGCAATCGCCTCTTTTGCATGTTCCTTTACAATGTCAGAAATCACAATATGTCCTTCATATTTTCCGTCTATTGCCACATGGATAATCGTTCCCACCTTATGACAATCCTGATATTTCACATTTAATTTCTTCATCAGCTTGCTGTTTCCTGCTGCAACTTCTCTTCCGTCTACTTTTGCAATTATTCCGTGACCGCTTATTTCCTGAATATCGGAAACTCTGCTTCTGTCAATTTCTTTACCGTAAGCTCTCTGAAGGCTCTTGCTGATTGGATGAGAAGAAGCACATTCTGCCAATGCCGCATATTCCAGTAGTTTCTTATTTTCCATCTCATTATGGTGCACACCACTGACTTCAAAGACACCTTGTGTCAAAGTACCTGTTTTGTCAAAGACCACATATTTTGCCTGAGACAAGGTTTCCATATAGTTAGAGCCTTTAATCAAGACACCTTCCTTACTTGCCCCGCCAATTCCCGCAAAAAAGCTAAGCGGAATACTAATTACCAAAGCACAAGGACAACTGATAACAAGGAATGTTAATGCACGATAAACCCAAACGCCCCACTGGGCTGTCTGTCCCAAGAACAGCACTTGTACCAACGACGGAAGGATTGCCAATGCTAAAGCGCCATAGCAAACTGCCGGTGTATATACTTTGGCAAATTTGGAAATAAAATTCTCGGATTTTGATTTTCTGGAACTGGAATTTTCCACAAGCTCCAAAATCTTTGATACCGTAGACTCTCCAAATTCTTTTGTTGTCTTTATTTTCAGAACACCGTTTAAGTTGATACATCCGCTGATAATCTCGTCTCCCTGCTTTACATCACGAGGAAGGCTTTCACCTGTCAAAGCACTGGTATTTAGACTAGAGCTTCCCTCCATAACAATTCCGTCTAAAGGAATTTTTTCTCCCGGCTGAACTACAATCATGCTATCGATTTCCACTTCGTCCGGATCTACTTTTTCCAGCTTTCCGTCTCGCTCTACATTGGCATAGTCAGGACGAATATCCATCAATGCGCTGATATTTCTGCGACTTTTTCCAACTGCATAGCTCTGGAATAATTCACCTATCTGGTAAAACAACATAACTGCAATGGCTTCATTATAATCTCCGCTTTTGGAATAAATTGCCAACGCAAACGCTCCAACAGTAGCCACTGCCATTAAGAAATTTTCATCAAAAACACGTCTGTTCAGAATACCTTTTCCGGCTTTTTTCAAAATATCATATCCAATAATCAGATATGCCGCCAGATAAAGAGCTAATCTCAATATTCCTGTTGTAGGTATGAAATTCAAAACAATTACCATAACCGCTG
>ENA-UONQ01002417-UONQ01002417.1-human-gut-metagenome-genome-assembly--contig:-CS26-NODE-2417-length-12887-cov-6.789900_pt1 | contig 12887 bp, 9 predicted proteins | sample MGYA00242460_ERZ724007 | MGnify/ENA metagenome assembly ERZ724007
AGAGCGCCGCCCTGTCACGGCGGAGGTCGAGAGTTCGAGTCTCTTCTGGGTCGTTGTATTTTCACTTTATGGAAATGCATTTTAATTATGGGGTCTTAGCTCAGCTGGGAGAGCATCTGCCTTACAAGCAGAGGGTCACAGGTTCGAGCCCTGTAGGCCCCATAACAATTTCATATGCCGCAGTGGCGGAATAGGCAGACGCAAAGGACTTAAAATCCTTCGGGAGCAATCCCGTACCGGTTCAAGTCCGGTCTGCGGCAGGCATAAAAATGACTTAAATCTTTGATTTAAGTCATTTTTCTTTTTCTATCATTTTTTGTATTTAATTATATTATGTTTATACTTCCCTCCTACAAATGTATTTGTAAAAAAACAGAGCGTACTCTGGACATTGAGAGGTAAATATTGTAAAATGCATTTTAATAGAGTTTGCAATTGATACAAAAGAATAGAATTGCGAAGAAAGGAAGTAGCTGATAGTTACCGGTGACCGGGCATTTGTTGACATGGGAGGAAATATGAAGAATTGTATAATCGGAACAGCTGGACATATCGACCATGGAAAAACGGAATTGATTCGAGCATTGACCGGAAGAGAAACAGATACATTAAAAGAAGAGAAGGCAAGAGGAATTTCCATTGATTTGGGATTTACTTATTGTGATCTGCCGAATGGGATACGTGCAGGAATTGTGGATGTGCCAGGGCATGAAAAATTTCTTCCCAATATGCTGGCAGGAGTGTGCAGCATGGATCTGGTACTGCTTGTGATTGCATTGGATGAAGGCATTAAGCCCCAGACCTTGGAGCATATGGAAATCCTTTCACAGTTACAGGTGAAACAAGGGATTGTGGTGTTGACAAAGCTGGATTGTGTGGAGCAGGAATGGGCAGAGCTGATGGAAGATGAAATCGCGGAAGGCTTGCAGGGAACAGTGTGCGCTTTATGGCCGAGAGTCCGGGTATCTTCGAAAACCGGAGAGGGAATAGAAAGGCTGAAACAGCTGCTTGCAGAAGAGAGCGGTTCTTGTAAGAAGGAGCGGAATCGGATGGCAGCGTTTCGGATGCCGATTGACCGGGTATTTTCACTGGAAGGACGGGGAACTGTAATTGCAGGAACTGTTTTGGAAGGAAAGATTTGCCCAGAAGAAAGGGTGGAAATTTATCCAACAGGAAAATGTGTCCGCATTCGCGGCATTCAATCTCATGGAGATGAAATTGCTTGTGCATGCGCCGGGCAGCGTGCGGCACTGCTCGTGGCGGGAATAAAAAAAGAAGAAGTACAGAGAGGACATGTGGCGGCAGCAGAGAGAACCTTAAAGTTATCAGAACGTCTGGATGTGAAGATTCGGATGGCGAAAGATACGAAACGAAAGATAAAAAACAGGATGAGGCTGCATTTGCATATCGGAACCTGTCAGTGCGTGTGCAGAGTTGTATTATTTGGATGTGAGGAATTGAAGGCTGGTGAAGAGGGCTATGCGCAGCTGCTTTTAGAAGAACCGTTGGCAGTGAAAAAACGAGACCTTTTTATTTTACGTTTTTATTCTCCGCTGGAAACAATCGGCGGGGGAATTGTATTGGATGAGTGCGCGCGGAAACAGAAACGTTCCGATGCCGGAGTGACGGTACGATTGGCACAGATGGAAGAAGGAAAGAATGAGCAATTGCTTTTGGGCGCAATAAAAGCTGCCGGAGACAGACTGTTGTGTATGGAAGAACTGACAGCTTGCATAGGTCTAGATGTGGAAATGACTGTAGAGATGATTTCTGGCGGAGAAATAAACGGAGTGCATATTTTAGAAGGGAAAAGAACAAAATATGTGACTTCGGAATCACAGTTGAGTTTCTGGGAACGACAGAGTATGGAATGGCTGGAAGAATATCGAAAGGCACATCCCTATCAGAGTGAGATCCCGAAAGCCGCTTTGAAGAAAGCAGTTTTTCCGAAATGGGATAAAGAGCGTTTTGAAGTAGTCTTTCATTTTTTTTCCAGTCCGATTTTTCCAGTACAGAAAGATGAACGTTTTTGGAAGATTCGGGAATATCTCTTGCAGCAGTTAAATAAGGCACGTTTTCAATTTCTTAAAATTGGAGAACTATGTCCGAAGAAATTGTCGGAAGAACAGTATCGGGAATTGATTGGTACTTTGGTGAACGAGGGAGAACTGGTACATATTTCTGAGGATTACTATACAACATCAGAACTGATTCGAGAGGCAATTGAGCAGACAGAAATATATTTTCAAGAACACGAAGTGCTGACGTATACGGTTCTGAAAAATCTGTTAGGAACAACGAGACGTTCTGTCAAAGCGCTGGTTTCTTATTTTGATATGGTGAAGATTACAAAGCCGGCAGGAGGGGAAACGGAACGTGTGAAAGGTGCGTTCTTTTATTGAATTTTTGGAGGATACAAGGTATAATCAGCTTAGTGATACATCAAATTATAGAATAAGGAGAGGGTCAGCAATGATTGAATGGAAGAATTTTGATAGTCTTGATGCATATGAAGGAATTGCAAATGTAGAACGTGTGAATCTTGCAGAAGTGATGAGAGGGGAAAATGGCGCAGAACGTGTGAAAGCCTATACCGTTCCGATGGCGGCAGGACTTGCTTACAATTACGCAGCTAAGCAGGTAGATGAGAACGTTCTTTCCGCGTTGGAAAAACTGGCAGAGGAGGCGCAGTTAACCGAGAAATATAAAGCGCTGTACAATGGCGAGATGATTAATACCGGAGAGAAACGTCTCGTTCTTCATCAGCTTACACGCGGACAGCTTGGAGAGCCTGTTATCGCAGATGGTGTGGACAAACGTGCGTTTTATGTAGAGCAGCAGAACAAGATTGCGGAATTTGCGAACAAAGTACATAATGGTGAGATTACGAATGCAGCTGGAGAGAAATTTACAACAGTTGTTCAGATTGGTATCGGCGGAAGTGATCTGGGACCTCGCGCAATGTATCTTGCATTGGAGAACTGGGCAAAGAAAAATGACACGTTTAAGATGGAGGCAAAATTCATCAGTAACGTAGACCCAGATGATGCGGCAGCAGTATTAAATTCCATTGATGTTGCACATTCTATTTTTGTACTGGTATCGAAGTCCGGTACAACATTGGAGACATTGACGAATGAGTCATTTGTAAAAGATGCATTGAAAAACGCAGGTCTGGATGCATCTAAGCACATGATTGCGGTTACAAGTGAGACATCCCCATTGGCAAAGAGCGATGACTATCTGGCAGCATTTTTTATGGATGACTATATCGGAGGTCGTTTCTCCTCCACATCGGCAGTAGGCGGAGCTGTACTTTCCTTAGCATTTGGACCGGAAGTATTTGCACAGTTTTTGGAGGGAGCAGCAGAAGAAGACAAATTGTCCATGAACGAAGATCTGCTCCAGAATCCGGAGATGTTAGATGCGCTGATCGGCGTGTATGAGAGAAATGTACTCGGTTATCCGGCAACAGCCGTATTGCCGTATTCACAGGCATTGAGCAGATTCCCGGCACATTTGCAGCAGGCAGATATGGAGTCCAACGGTAAATCTGTCAACCGTTTCGGCGAGCCGGTCAATTATGTGACAGGTCCGGTTCTTTTTGGTGAGCCGGGAACTAATGGGCAACATTCCTTCTATCAGTTATTACATCAGGGAAAAGATATTGTGCCGATTCAGTTTGTTGGATTTAAGAATAGCCAGATTGGCACAGATGTTGTCATTGAAGACAGCACAAGCCAGCAGAAACTCTGTGCAAATGTAGTGGCTCAGATTGTTGCATTTGCCTGCGGTAAGGATGATGAGAACTTGAACAAGAAGTTTGACGGTGGACGCCCGTCCAGTATCATCATCGGAGAGCAGTTAGATCCGAAAGCGCTTGGTGCACTTCTGGCACATTTTGAAAATAAGATTATGTTCCAGGGCTTTGTATGGAATGTAAACAGTTTTGACCAGGAAGGTGTACAGCTTGGTAAAGTGCTTGCAAAACGTGTTCTTGCGCATGAGACTGACGGTGCACTGAAAGAATACAGTGATTTGCTGAATATTTAAGCGTAGATAATAAAGAGCCGGCAGCAGGATGAAAGAAGTCCTGTTGCCGGTACATTTTTTATTAGAGAAAGAGTTTCTCCATATCTTCCGGCAGCGGCGCTGTGAATTTCATCGGCTCTTTTGTGATGGGATGGAGAAACTGAAGACAATGGGAGTGCAGAGCCTGCCGGCTGATGACTTCCATATCCGGATTGTAAAGATAATCTCCGATCAGCGGAAATCCAAGATATTTCATATGAATCCGGATCTGATGGGTACGACCTGTTTCTAAATGAAGGGAAACAAGGCTGTATCCATTTTTTTCTTCGATAACCTTGTAATGTGTAACGGCACGTTCCCCATGTTCAAAATCCACCATACGTTCAATCACAGAGCCGGATTTGCGGGAAAGCGGGGCGTCAATGGTGCCACAGGGAGGTGTTACAGAACCCCGGACGATTGCCAGATATTCCCGGTCAATCTGATGCTTATAAGCATAGGAAGATAAAATATTGGAACTGACCATGTGTTTTGCAATCACTGTGACACCGGAGGTATCGCGATCCAACCGGTTGGTGCAGCGGAAAATAAAAGGCTTGTTCTGTTGTTGGTAATAGTATGCACAGGCATTGGCAAGTGAATAATAATAGTTATTCATAGAAGGATGTATGGGCATCCCGGCAGGTTTGTTGACGACCAGTATATCTTCATCTTCATAGAGAATGTTAAGTGGAAGTTCTGTGGGAGGAATCTTCTGGGAAACATCCGTTTCTTGAATCTGAATGATCAGCGTATCTCCGGCAGAAAGCGTCTGTGGAAGATATGCCCAGACTCCATTTAGGAGAACGCTTTCATGCATCTTTTTTAAATCGGTCAGATTTTGACGAGAGTACCCATGATGACGCAGGAACTGTTCAATACGAAGTCCTGCATCTTGTTCTGTAATCTGATAAGTTAATGTACGGTTCATATAAAATCCTTTTTTGTCAGGTCGAATAGTAAATCTTTGTACTTCCGTTAATTGTCTCACGAATGGAATCTTGAATGGCAGATTTGGCTTTTTCAACATCCCGCTGTTCAATGGCATCAATCAGCAGCCGGTTTCGTTTGTCCATTGGTTCCAAACCATGCAGTTTGAAGTAACGTTCCAAAAGCATGACATTTGGGATTTTAAAAGAAGAAAACAAAATCGGCAGCAGGATATTTCCAGAAAGGACAGTGAGCAGATGGTCGAGGTCATACATCAGCTCTGCCCAGTCATGAGGGATGGTGGTTTCGTGAAAAGAATGCAGTATCTGGCGCAGGGCGAGAATATTTTCATCGGTAATATCCGGAACCACGTGTTCTAATGCATAATCCATGAAAATTTGTCGGATATCCAGAACAGAATGAATATAATCTTCGGTAATGCTGCCATTCTTCATAATTGCGATCAAGATGTCAATCGTTCCATGTTTCTTATAATCGGCAACGTAAGTGCCCTGCCGCGGGATGATATTTAAAAATCCCCGATGAGCCAGATCTACAATGCCGTCATTGACGACAGAACGGGAAATCTGCATCTGTTGTGCCAATTCGCGCTCCGGCGGAAGTTTTTCTCCGATGGCCAGCTCACCGGAAAGAATCATGGATTCAATTTCTGTAACAAACAGTTCTTTTAAGGTTGGAGAACTGATTTTTTTAAATTCCATAAGCCGCTCCTTTCAGCAGTTGTTCTGTACCTCATTTTAATGGAGCTTACAAGAATTTGCAAGTGTTGACAACCATAGAAAAAGAGATTAAACTCTAGGAAATAAAGAAAAATAGAAAATAAAAATGCATAGAATAAAAAGAGAAGGATTATGAGAAAGGAACGAGCAAGCTATGAATAAATTTCAACGTATATTTATAATCGTAATGGATTCTCTCGGAGTCGGAGCAATGCCGGATTCGGATCGATTCGGAGATATCGGAGTTAATACACTGGGACACATTTCAGAATCGGTAGAGTCGTTACACATACCGAATCTGCAGAAATTAGGAATGGCAAATCTGACACCGTTAAAACAAGTAGAGGCGGTGCAACGCCCTCTCGGCTATTATGGGAAGATGCGGGAGAAGAGCAATGGCAAGGATACTATGACCGGTCATTGGGAAATGATGGGGCTGGAAGTAACCAAGCCATTCAAAACATTTACGGAAACCGGATTTCCGGCAGAACTGATTGAAGAATTGGAGCGCAGGACCGGAAGGAAAATCATTGGAAATAAAAGTGCCAGTGGAACAGAGATTCTGGAAGAACTGGGAGAGGAAGAAGTTTCCACCGGACACATGATCGTCTATACATCGGCAGATTCTGTTCTACAGATTTGTGGAAATGAAGAAACATTCGGTTTGGAAGAACTGTATCGCTGCTGTGAGATTGCGCGGGAGCTGACGATGAAGGATGAATGGAAGGTGGGACGCGTGATCGCCCGTCCGTATGTGGGGAAAAAGCGCGGGGAATTTAAGAGAACGAGCAATCGGCATGATTACGCCTTACAACCTTTTGGCAAGACAGCACTGGATGCCTTGAAAGATGCCGGGCTAGATGTGATTTCTGTTGGAAAAATCAAAGATATCTTTGATGGACAAGGAATTACAGAGGCTTATAAATCAAAAAGTTCTGTACATGGAATGGAACAGACTATAGAAATCGCGCAGAAAGAATTTCGAGGTTTGTGTTTTGTGAATCTAGTAGATTTTGATGCGCTGTGGGGACATCGGAGAGATCCGAAAGGGTATGCCCAGGAGATTGAAAAGTTTGATGTGAATCTGGGAGTGCTGCTTGAAAACATGCGTGTGGATGATCTGTTGATTCTTACGGCAGACCATGGAAATGATCCGACTTATACGGGAACAGACCATACAAGAGAGAAGGTTCCGTTTTTGGCATATTCTCCATCTATGACGGGCGGACAGGAACTGCCGGAGGCAGATACATTTGCAGTGGTAGGAGCAACAGTGGCAGAGAATTTCGGCGTGCAGATGCCGGAGGGAACGATAGGGACTTCTGTGCTGGATGTGTTAAAGTAAAGAAAAGAAAGCAGAAAAAGAGAAAATTACGGAAAATGACGTTTCGTAGTTTTCTCTTTCTTTTAAATTTCGTTATTCTGTAAATTGAAAATCAATGCCATATAGTTCGCATGCCTTCTGGAACAGTTCTTTGGTATCCTCATCTGCAGTAAAGGAGTCCAGAGCAAGGTCGATCAGAACCGGATAGTTATTTACGATTTCACATTTCACGAGTCTGATACAAGGGAAAAGAGTTCCGTCATAATCAATATAGTTATAACTGATTTGCTGAAGTGCAAAATTGTCTCCGGTAATTAGGTCACTGGTGGTGACATCAGAGTAGTATTCTGACATACCCTTATAAATATCTGTGGTAGAGGTTACAGATTTTGAAACTTCGGCAGCAGCATCCGTTCCTTCAAGGTGAGACAAGTCTAATTGAATGGAGATACCGTCTGATTCCGCATTGTATAAATTTCCGTCCCCAAAGACGCGTGTTTCACTGTTTAAAAGTGGCACTTGAACAGATGTTTTTCCGTTGGTCATTGTAACCATGATAAAATCATCATAGCCTTCAATTGGTTCTCCGGTAACTTCAGGGGGCGTATCTGTAAGGTGGTCTTCCAGATCGCTTTCCGGATCTTCCTCCGGAAGAAGTTCTTCTGTTACAGGCAAGTTAGAGGAAGTGTTATAGTCAAGCTGCGCCTGCATTGCCGCTTTGGTAAGTGCGGTTGTAAACAGAACGAGTAAAATAATTCCGACAACACCGGTGATGGCGGTCGCAATGAGCATTTTTTTCTTGCCGCTTGGTTCCGGTCCTTGATATTCTGCTTTGCCAAAGCCCAGCATCGGCATAAATACGAATGGAAGAAATACAAGACCGACGCCGTAGGCTGCATCTTTCCCGAAGGCGCGGGCAAGTTTGATATAGGTCCAAACGCTGAATACCATATTGCCGACAGGTACAAATAACAGCAGGAAAAGCCAACCGTTCCCCCATGCAAGATCGGTTAAGACATACACATTATAAAAAGGTACGATGGCGGCCCAGCCGGGGCGTCCCGCCTTTTTAAAAATTTTCCACTGGGCAATGATGATCAGAATACCGAGCACCAGCATTGCCAGCCAGAGGATTCCCAAAAAAGCCATTCCGAATCCAAGTAAAGCATTTGCACTGTTCATAAAATATCCCCTTCCTTTTGTAAAATATTATGATTCGAAATTATAGCATAGATGTCGAGTTTTGTCATTTTGTTTTTTCAGAATTTTCAGAAAATATCAGATTGCAGTAGGTTTGCTTTGACGTGGTTCTGGTTGAACCAAATAAAATTTTAGAGAAATAGAAGTGAGGATAAAAAGTAAAAAAACTGTGAAAAAATAGGCGGAAATAAATTGACGTATTTGAAAAAAAGGACTACACTAAAGCTAAGACAGTTCCGTAATATATTTTGGTTAAACCAGTATAGTATAAAAAATAGAACGAAAAAGGGATTGTAAGGAGAAAAAGGGATAGGAAAGGAAGTGGAAAGATGGCAGAGGAAAGAAAGCTGATCCTAAAGCTGGGACAGATGATCACTGATCGTATTGGAGTAAAGGTGACTGTGGATGATCCAGAGTACTGGGGATTAGCAGAAGTACTGACAGATGAGATGGCAGAAGTCTGCCTTTCTATGAAAGTACGAAAGCCGATGACATTGGAAGAAATTGCGAAGAAGAGTGGGAAGGATATCAAACGTGTAGAAGAACTGCTTCAGGAGATGTCAGTAATCGGCATGATTGAGTACAACTGGGAGAATGCAGATCATCACAAACAATATGTACTTCCGATGTTTGTACCGGGATGTGCAGAATTTATGATGATGAATGAAAAACAGGTGGAGGAACATCCGATCATTGCGGATTTCTTTGAAAATATGTCTCGCCTGCCGTTAGAGAAGGTAACACCGATGGTGCCGTTGGGAGGTTCCGGTATTGGAATGCATGTCATTCCGGTGGAAAAAGCGATTCCGGCACAGCAGCAATCTGCAAGTGTAGAGCATATTTCCCATTGGCTGAAGAAATATCAGGATAAGTATGCGGTAGGCGCATGTTCCTGCCGCCGTCAGCAGAGAGTACGCGGCGAGGGTTGTGGAGAAATCGAAGGCGATTTGTGTATCGGCGTGGGTGATATGGCAGATTATCTGGTGGAAACCAATAAGGGACGCTATGTGGACTATGAGGAAGTGATGGAGATTCTGGAACGCGCTGAGCGCAATGGATTTGTCCATCAGATTACGAATATTGATGGCGAGGATAAGATTTTTGCTATTTGTAACTGTGCACCGGGAGTTTGTAATGGTTTGAGAACCTCTCAGTTGTTTAATACACCGAATATGTCACGTTCGGCATATCGTGCGCATGTGGAGAAGGAGAAATGTGTTGCCTGCGGTCAGTGTGTGGAAGTCTGTCCGGTAGGAGCTGCTAAGCTGGGACAGAAATTATGCACGAAGAACGGTGGAGAAATCCAATATCCGAAAGCACTTCTTCCGGATGCAGAAAAGTGGGGACCGGATAAATGGGACAGAAATTATCGTGATAATGCAAAAATCAATTGCTATGATACAGGAACTGCTCCATGTAAGACTGCATGTCCGGCACATCTTCCGGTGCAGGGATATGTGAAGATGGCAGGAGAAGGCAGATATATGGATGCGCTGAAACTGATCAAGCATGAGAATCCATTCCCGGCAGTCTGTGGTGCAATCTGCAACAGACGTTGTGAAGAGGCTTGTACACGTGCGACTATCGATCAGGCGGTGGCAATTGATGAAATCAAGAAGTTTATTGCTGAGCAGGAACTGAATGCAGAGAACCGTTATATTCCAATCTGTGAGAACCATGAAGGGGAAATGTTCCCGCAGAAAATCGCAGTAATCGGAGCCGGTCCGGCGGGGATGTCTGCAGCTTATTATCTGCGTACAAAAGGGTATCCTGTGACAATCTTTGAAAAAGAATCCAGAGCCGGCGGTATGCTGATGAACGGAATCCCGTCATATCGATTGGAAAAGGATATCATTGAGGCGGAAATCGATGTACTCCGTGAGATGGGAATTGAGTTCAAATACAATGTAGAAGTCGGAAAAGATATTACAATCCAGCAGTTGAGGGAAGACGGATACAAAGCCTTCTATGTAGCAATCGGCGCACAGGGCGGCCGTATGGCAGGTGTTCCGGGCGAAGATGGAGAAGGTGTTGTGACCGGAGTGGAGTTCCTTCGAAATGTCAATCTGGATGAGGCACATGCCAAGGTAGAAGGACGTACAGTTGTCATCGGAGGCGGAAACGTAGCCATTGATGTGGCAAGAACAGCGCTGCGTGCAGGTTCTGAACAAGTGTCTATGGTTGTGTTGGAGAGCAGAGAAGAGATGCCGGCAGCAAAAGATGAGATACAGGAGGCAGAAGAGGAGAATATTCAGATCTTAAATAGCTGGGGACCGAAGGAAATCCTTCTGGAAAACGGCAAGGTCAAAGGAATTGTTCTGAAGAAATGTGTATCTGTATTTGATGAAAATCATAGATTCCGTCCGGTTTATGATGAAGAGGACTGCATGACAATTGCTTGTGAAAATGTATTCCTTTCTATCGGACAGAGCATTCAGTGGAACGGATTGTTGGAAGGTACCGCAGTGGAATTGAATCCAAACGGAACAGCAAAGGCAGACCCGGTGACCTATCAGACAGCAGAGCCGGATATTTTTGTAGGTGGAGATATTTACACCGGACCGAAGTTTGCAATTGATGCAATTGCAGCAGGAAAAGAAGGCTGTGTATCCATTCACCGTTTTGTACATGAAGGACACTCTCTGACGTTGGGAAGAGATTTGCGAAAGTTCATAGAACTGGATAAGAGCAATGTGGAAATCGAGGAATTTGATAATGCAAAACGCCAGATTCCGGGAAAGAAAGCCGGAGTTGCAACGCAGACCTTCCGCGACCTGCGCTCTACATTTACAGAAGAGCAGATCCGTACCGAGGCAAAACGCTGCCTTGGCTGTGGAGCATCTATCGTAGATGAGAATAAATGTATCGGCTGCGGTCTGTGTACAACACGCTGCGAATTTGATGCAATCCATCTGAGCCGCGATCTGCCGGAGGCAAGCCATATGCGTACTGCGGAGGATAAATTAAAAGGAATCCTGCCATACGCTGCAAAGAGAGCAATCAAGATTAAGTTAAATAAGAAGAAATAAAATAACCGGATAGAACTGGTTGCAGAGGAGAACAAAAAGATGCATGAACTGGGAATTATCGTACATATCAACAAAACATTGCACAGTATTGCGCAGGAGAATCAACTGACAAAGATTGGTTCTGTGACATTGGAAATCGGTGAGGTAAGTACAATCGTTCCGGAGTATCTGATGGACTGCTGGGCGTATTACCGGAAGAAATTTTTGCTCATAGAAGAGGCGGAATTACGGTATGAAATGCTCCCGGCAGTGACATTTTGCGAAGACTGCAACCAGACATATCCCACTGTCCAATATGGGCGGGAATGTCCCTATTGTCACAGCGGACATACATATCTGGTGACCGGAGATGAATGCAATATTAAGGAAATAGAAGCACAGTAGAGTCCGAATCATCAGAGAGAAGGGTAAATGAGAGAAGGAGGGCATGATAATGTTATTTCATGTGTATGGCGGAAATGCCTTGTATCAGTGGATCGCAATGCTGGGAGTATTGCTTGGATTGATTTTGTTAAACGAAGTTGCCAGAAGAACAAAACAGGGTGGAATCGTAATGTTTTTTGTGATTCCGATTATTTTGACCATTTATTTTATTGCAATTGCAGTATCCGCAGGAGCAGGAAAAGAATGGGCGCTGAATAATCAGACGTATCAGTATATGAACGGCTGGTTCCATTATGCGAAGTTATATGCATCATTAGCCGGATGTATCGGATTTATGATGATCAAGTATGAATGGGGAATCGGAAAAAAACATTGGTTCAAAGCTTTTCCGTTTGCAATTGTTGCAATTAATATTCTGATTGCCGTTGCCAGCGATTTCGAGTCAGCTATTCATGGCTGGTATAGCTGGTGGCTGTCTTCTGAAGATGTATGGCTGTACGGCGGATGGCACAACGTATTCAATGGAATCGCCGGAATCCTGAATATTTTCTGTATGACAGGATGGTGGGCTGTTTATTCCTCCAAAGATAAGAAAGATATGATCTGGCCGGATATGATCTGGGTATATATTCTTGTATATGATGTTTGGAACTTCGCATATACATACAACTGTCTGCCGACCCATTCATGGTTCTGTGGAATCGCACTTTTGCTTGCTCCGACAATTGCAGCGTTGTTCTGGAATAAGGGCGGCTGGATCATGAACCGGGCAAATACGCTGTGTATCTGGTGTATGTTTGCTCAGGTATTCCCATTGTTCCAGGAAACATTATCTGATGGAACGCAGTTGTTCCCATGGGCAACACTTCCTGTTTTGTATAAAGATGGTACATTGAATGGAATCGTGGCAGGTGGTTCTGCAAATGCTGACCCTACAATGATGACAATTATTAGTGTGATTGCATTAATTGTAAATGCTGTTGCCCTGATTTATATTATCAGAACAGCATTGAAGAATAAGACAAATCCTTATAAAGGAGAAATCTTTACAAACTTCAAGTATTATAAAGATGCAGCTGCAAGAGCGGAAATTAAATAAATATTCAAAAAGAGAAATAAACGGGCTTCTTTGCTAGGGCAAAGAAGTCTGTTTCTGTGTGCGCCTTGCGGCGCACGTCGCTAATGGGTGAAAGTCCCTAATCTGCCCTA
>ENA-UONQ01002418-UONQ01002418.1-human-gut-metagenome-genome-assembly--contig:-CS26-NODE-2418-length-12887-cov-6.361206_pt1 | contig 12887 bp, 14 predicted proteins | sample MGYA00242460_ERZ724007 | MGnify/ENA metagenome assembly ERZ724007
TGTTTATGCTCTCAAATAGTGACGCGGCATTTTGGCGTTTTTTGCTTGACCCAAAAGCCGAGAGGACAGGAAAGCACGGGAGAGGGGCGGATGGCGTCATCCGCCCCTCTCCCGCTATTTTTTGTGGTTACATGGTCTGGCTGATGACGCTGCCGATGGTGTCGGCGGCGGAGCGCTTCATCCCCTCCGTGGCGTGGGTGTAGGTGCTGAGGGTAAAGCCCGCGTCGTAGTGTCCCAGCGCACCGGACAGTGTCTTGACATCCACGCCGTACTTGAGGGACAGCGTGGCGAAGGTGTGTCTGAGGTCATGAAAGCGTATGTGTTCCGCACCGATTGCCTTTAGAATTTTCTCGTGGGTGTGACGAAAGGAGTCCGGGTCAAACATGGTGCCGGTCTTGGGCGACACAAACAGGTAGGGACTGTGTGGGTGCTTTGTGTGTTCCTCCACCAGCAGCTCCACCGCCCGCTGCGGGATGGCCAGCTTGCGGATGGAGTTGGGCGTTTTGGGTTGGCTGACTACCAGTTCACCGTTGATGCTGTTTACCTGCTTGCTGACGGAGATGGTCATATTCTCCACGTCCAAGTCCGTCCACAGCAGGGCGAGGAGCTCGCCCCGGCGCAGGCCGGTGGTCAGCTCCAGATAGAATGCCGCCAGCAGCCCGCGCCGTTCTGCTTCGGCCAGGTACGGGCCAATCTTGTCCTCCGGCAGTATCTTCATCTCCCGCTTTTCCAGCTTTGGCAGGCGGCAGCCCTTAGCGGGGTTGGCGAGGAGCAGCCGCTCCGCCACCGCCTGCTCCAGACAGTTGTTCAGCAGCGTGTGGATGCCCCGTACCACGCGGGTGCTGAGACCCTTATCTTTCAGCTTGATGTGGCTATACCGTTGGATGCGGCCGGATTTTTGCAGGTCGTTGTAGAACTTCTGGATCTGGATGGTGGTCAGTTTTTCCAGCGGCGTGTTGCCCAGCTCCGGAATGATGTGGTTGTCGATGTAGTTGAGGTAGTAGTCCTTGGTTTTCTCCCGCAGGCGCGGCTCGGCGTAGACCTCATACCACAGCTTGATCCAAGCGCCCAGTGTGTAGGATTTTGCGCGGCTCATGTCCAGCTTTTCAGCCTCCGCGATGGCCTGCTTGAGCTTTTCCTTGGCTTCGGATTGGGTTTTAGCGAGGACGCTCTTGTGGATGGGTTTACCGGTGGTGGGATCATTGCCTGCGGTGTAGCGGCCCTCCCAGCGGCCGTCTTTCCGCTTGCGCAGACTCCCTTCCCCGTTTGCACGTTTCTTCGGCATGGTATCAACTCCTTTTCTTGGTAGCCAATACACATACCACAAGCCGACCTTAATAGCTATCGGAAATGGGCAGAGTTAAGAGAAAGTTATCAATTGCGCAGCGGGGGTATTCTTTGGTTACAGCGTGGTCATTTTTGTGTTGTGTTGGCGTCTATCCACTCCCGCAGCCTGTCCTTCGGCACCACGATGCGGCTGCCGATCTTCAGTGCAGGGAAGCCCTCGCTGTGAACTAACTCATACGCTCCGGCGCGGGAGATGCCCAGCACCGCCGCCACCTGCACGACGTTCAGCATCAGGGGCAGCTCGTCGTAATTCTTATAGGTACATTCGTTCATTCGCTCCTCCTTACATTATGGTCATGTCGAAACCGTGATACTGCTCATATTCTTCCTCGTAGCTTTCCTGTTCCTGGCGGCGGGACTGATACCACTCCACCAGCTCCTGCAGCAAGAGGCTGCTGTAATACAGCTCACGGGCGAGGTCACTGACCTCGCTGTCCTCGTCCTCACAGAGGGCGCAGATGGCGGCCACCGTACCCGCCATGCCGCAGACGGCATCCTCCAGCGTAGGTGTCGGCTCACGATGGTCATAGGCAATTTCCCGGCAGGCTTGCAGATAATCCGCGCCGCCCAGCCGGAAATACAGCTCCATATTCTCGCGCTTCAGCGTCTGGTCGAACAGCTTGCTGTCCCGGCAGCGGATGTTCTCCGGGGTGGTGTAGGTGATGTATTTCTGATGCGGCTCCCATTTCACATCGTAGCCATAGGCATTCATATACGCAACGAACTTCTGTTGCGTGCGGCTCTGCTCCATAGCCTCTTTGATATGATCCGTCAGTCGCCTCTTCCACGCCGGGATGCGGAACGGGTCGGCCTTGGACTCCGTGACGGACAAGCCGTACTCCCGACAGAGTTGGCTGCAGTAGTCCTTGACCTGCTGCATCTCCCTTGCGGACTGATGGAATTTCATGCCCGTCTCGAAATTGACGGAGTTCATGATGATATGATTATGGATGTGGGTGGTGTTCATGTGGGTGACCACGATGCACTGGTAGCCCTCAAAATGCTCCGCCAACTTCACGCCCAGCTCGTGCGCCGTTGCAAAGTCCAGCGGATCATCCGGCGCGAACGCCTGCACGATATGGTAGTAACCGCGGCCCTCCGTTTTGCGGAACTGCTTTTTCACCGCCTCGAATTCCGGCACCGCCGTCCGCGCTACACAGTTGACGCCGCTGATAAGCTGCTCCACCGTCTTTTCCCGGTTGGTGACGTAGTCGACGATACCTCTCAGTCCACGCGAGACAGCAATGAATTTAACGTTTGCCATGTGTTTTCATACACCTCCATGAACGGCTCCATGTTGACCAGCTCGACATGACCCTGCCGCGCCATGACGGCCAGCTGATTCAGGTTATTGCCCTGCCGCCGCAGCTCGCGGATGAGGTCATCCACGCCGTCGATGACCGTCACATCCTTGTCCATGGCCGCGTCCCGCACATACTGGCTGAGAGACTTGTGCGCCTTCTCCGCCTGAAGCGAGATGTATTTCTTCTGCCACCCCGCTACGCGGATGCGGATAAATTCTTCTTTCTTCATACGTTGCTCCTCCATGAATAGGGGTGTGGGCTTAGCCCGCATGCAGCGTTTGGGGAGCGGTTTCGGCCAGGGGCCGAAAACCGTACCACAAATGCGAAACTTGCCATCGCGCCGAGGGCGCGATGCTCCGCCTCTCCAAACCTCCGGCGCCCTGTGACACTTGTTCCGCCCTGCGAGGCCACACAGCGGCTCACCGGGGCGAACACGGCGGTTCTGCGGCTTGCGCCGACAGTTTCCGCTGTACCCGATGTCGCTCGGCGGCGGCTTCGGCGAGGTACAGTTGATGCTGGGTGTACCACTCCACCGCTTCGCGGATGGGGCGAATGTGATAACGCAGGTTGCCGTTTTTCTTCAGGCCGTTCCGCATGATGACCGACGTCGGCTCTACGGTGATGAGTCCCTTTTCTACCAGTCCAGCCACATAGCGTTTGACGGAGCTCTTGCTTTTGCCGATGGCTTTACCGATGGTTTCGTAGCTGGGCCAGCACTCGTAGGTGCGCGGGTCTTCCAGCCGCATCAACACAGCGTAGGTGGCCAGCTCGCCGGTGCTTAAGTGCAGAGAGAATATCTCGTTGGGCAGTGGTGTGAAGTTTTTCGTTTTGTTGTTTTGTAAGTTCAATAGACACCTCCGATTCCTGTTGACATGGCTGCGCGAATGGTGTAGACTAATTGCAATATTGATTAGACATTTAGCTTGAGCCTATCATAACAGAGGCGGCATGATCTGTCAACGCTGTCGATTATTATTTACAATTAGTCCATAATTGGAGGGCGTTATGTGGTACTGTAAAATGTATTTCCCCGGAAGGCATGAGGCCATCGAGAGCGATGCTTTCGGCACGCAGGGTGCGCCGTCACAGCGAAAGGTCTTCCCGTTTTTGGAGTCGCTGCTGTCCTTCACCGAACTGGACACCGGGAAAGTTGCCGTCGCGCTGCGGTGCATCTCCGATGACTTGGAGAGCCTCGACCGCGAGCGTATGACCAACGCCATGGTCAGGCTGGGAGCGCTGGCGGAGATGCACAGTTTCTTTCGCGTGCTGCATGCCAAGTGGTTCTATCTTCATTCTGTAGGTTTTAAGAACAATGAGGAGAAAGTAACCTGTGCATTGGACGAGCTACGGTCACTGTCGGAGGAGCTGCCGCTGTACCAAAAGCAGATCCAGTGTTTCTTCGCGCTGATACTGGATATAGACAAAGCCGGGCGTGAGCCCAGTCGGCAGGTCATGCGGTATTATCACTTTGACCAGCCTGACCAGCCCAGTGATCCGGAGTTGTTTCCGTTCCGTCTGCTGACCACGCGCTTTGAGCCGGTGGATGGCGATACTTGCGCGCCGGTGCTGTATGCGAACACCGTGGCGGATATGATCAGCTTTTCTTTGCAGGCTTGCGTGGAGCGCAGCATCACTGTGCGTCGCTGCAAAAACTGCGGACGGTACTTCGCCCAGACAGGCCGCGTCAGCGCGGAGTACTGCGACCGCACACCAATCGACGGTCAGTCCAGCTGCCGTGCGATGGGTGCATTCCAGCAGTGGACGCTGAAGCAGGCGGACGACCCGGTGTTCAAGATCTACCGCCGGGAGTACAAGCGCCGCTTTGCGTGGATCAAGGCCGGTCGTATCAGTGACAGCGAGTTTTACGCGTGGAGCGAGCAGGCCAGAGAGCAGAAAAAAAGATGTGACGAAGGTAGCGTCACCGCAGAGGATTTCCAGCGGTGGTTGAAGGAGTCGTAAATACAAGGAGGGTGCGGTTCAGCAGAACCGCACCCTCCGTATACTTCTTTAGCAAAGAATCTTGCCATTTTGTGTTTCTATCCTCGTTTTTTCGCCATAATGCATTTTCCTTGCTAATCTGCCCAAATGCAAACTCAGTAGGACATGCCCCAACTGATGCTGTGCAGGCCGCTACCGTCAGCGGCAAGGTGCGGGATCATTACCGGTTCAACCGGTTTTGAAAAGAGCTTTTCGGCGGCAGCTATGGCCTTTGTGTCTGTATCTATACCGAATACGGGCAAAAACACCGCTTCATCGGTTTCAAGATAATTCAAATAGCTCCTCACTCCGCTTCTGTCTTCAGCCGGTGCGGAAGGGAATTCCAGCACATCCAAACCGTGGTATCCTCCTGCACCACGGGGTGCGGATGCTATCTCACCGTTCTCAGAGACGAGGTACGCCGCCAACACCAGGAAATACACCGATATGTTCCGAGCGGGTGAGATAGACCCTTCCATCCCCGGGCAAGCTTTTTGCTTGGAGGCATATAGAAAATCCGATATGCTTTATTTGAGTTTAATAAACCGTTTAGATCAAAAATGAAGAAAAGTTTTTTATAAACGCCTTTGGGAACGGGAATACTTTACAATAAATTTACATTCAGGCTATTTTTATAGCTGGAAAAGGAGGCGCATCCCCATGAGGAAAGAAACAATAAGCGACCTGACAACAGAAAAAACAGAACTAAAGCGCGAAATAGGTGCCTTTGGTGGTGTTAGCATTATTGCTGGCATCATGATCGGCTCCGGTATCTTCTACCTGGGTGCCTATGTGCTGCAGCGTGTAGGTATGAACAGTGGTCTGGCTCTGCTGTGCTGGATCATCGGCGGTGTCATTTCCCTGTTTGGCGGTCTGGCCTATGCGGAAATGGGCGCGGCTATGCCCCAGTCCGGTGGCCGTGTGGTCTACCTGAATGAGGCCTATCATCCCATCGTGGGCTTCATGAACGGCTTTGTGGATTGGCTCATCGGCGGCCCCGGCTCCGTGGCTGCTCTGGCCCTGGCTCTGATGGGCGTGTTCCAGCCCATTTTCCACCTCAGCGACTTCGGCTGCAAGATTGCCGCCGTTGTACTCATCTTCGGTATCACCGCCTATAACATGGTGGGCGTTAAGCTGGCCTCCGTGGTGCAGAATGTCTCCATGATTGCCAAGATGGTGCCCGTTGCCATCATTCTGCTGGCAGCCCTGTTTGTCGGCCATGTTACCCCCGACCTGTCCTTTGGCTCTGCCAGCGTCTATGCCGCCGAGAACAACACCAATGTTTTCAGCATGATCGCCTTGGCCGTGGTGGCCTCCCTCTGGGCCTATGAGGGCTGGACCAACCTGAACACCGTGGCCGAGGAAATGAAGAACCCCCGCAAGAATCTGCCCCTGGCCCTTATCATCGGCATCGGCGGCGTTACGATTCTCTACGCCCTCTTCAACTTCGCCATCATGAAGGTTCTGCCCCACGAGGAGATTGCCTCTATGATCGACGCCGGTGACCTGTATCTGGGTACGGCGGTTGCTAAGAAGCTGCTGGGCAGCGCAGGTGCCGTGGTGGTTACCGTGGGCATGGTTCTGGCCATGTTCGGCAGCCTCAACGGTCTCATCCTGGCCCAGCCCAGAATGTACTATGCCATGGCCAAGGAGGGCCACTTCTTCAAGAGCTTCACCAAGCTGAATAAGCAGAAGATCCCCTATGTGCCCATCCTTGTCCAGGCTGTCATCTCCAGCGCCCTGGTGCTGCTGCGTAACCTGAGCGAGCTGACCGACATGGTGGTGCTGTGCAATCTGCTCTTCAATGTCATGATCGTTCTGGCTGTGCCCATCCTGCGCAAGAAGTTCCCCAATATCGAGCGTCCCTACAAGGTGTGGCTCTATCCCGTGTCCATCATCTTCACTGTCATTGTGTTCGTGGCCCTGTTCGTCAACTCCGCCATTGAGAATCCTTTCCTGGGCTCCCTCGGCTTCATCGTGCCCGCTATCGGCGCCGTTGTTTACCTGATCTTTGACCGTAAGCTGAAGAAGGAAGCGGGGGAGAATAAGGAGAATGGGGAGGCTAATAATGGCTGAGCTGTATTATAATGCCAAGGTCTATGTGGAAAAGGGTCATTATGAGCAGGCAGTTTTGGTTGAGGACGGCATCATCCGCCGCATAGGCAGCAGCGATGCCCTGCTGGCCGATGCCCCGGCTGACGCCACCCGGGTGGATTGCGGCGGCCGGACCCTGATCCCCGGTCTCAATGATTCTCATATGCACTTTGCCCAGTTCAGCGAGACGCTGAACCAGGCCCATATCGCCGATGTAAAGTCCATTGCGGAGCTGATCGAGGTATGCCGCAAGTTCGCCCAGGAGCACCCCCAGCGTGTGAAAAACGGTCTCCATGCCATCGGCTGGAACCAGGACTATTTCACCGACGGCGGCCGCCTGCCCGCCCGGCATGACCTGGACAAGATCAGTACCGACTATCCCATCGTGCTGGAGCGTGTCTGCGGACACATTGTCTCCGTCAACAGCAAGCTCCTGGAGATCCTGCAAAGCACCGGCGAGATAGACAAGTGCAAGGGCGAGGATTGCCTCACCGATGAAAATGGCGTGCCCAACGGCATCTTCACCGGCAACGGCTGTAATATCGCCAAGCGTCTCATCCCGGAGTTCACTCTGGAGGAGCGCCATGAGTTCATGAAGGATGCCATGGACTATGCGGTTTCCCACGGTCTCACCAGCGTCCAGAGCAACGATGTGGGCACCACCTTCCTGGATACCCCCGCTGCCTTCCGCCTGCTGCACGAGATGTACGACAATGGAGAGGGCAAGGTTCGCTATCGCCATCAGGTCTGCTTCAACAACCTGAAGGATTTCGAGGAGTACCTGACCCGGGGCGAGTACGCCGTGGGCGAGTATAAGAAGGGCTCCTGGCTTACCCTGGGCCCCCTGAAGCTGTTTAAGGACGGCAGCCTGGGCGCCCGCACGGGTCTTATGTCCCACGGCTACGTGGGCGATCCGGAAAACCACGGCCTGGAGTGGATCACCGTGGAGGATATGGACCGCTACTGCCAGCTGGCAAAGGAGCACAATCTGCAGGTGATTACCCACTGCATCGGTGACGAGGCCGTGCGCCGCACTGTGGAGTGCTATGAGCGGGCCTTCGTGGATGGCAAAAACAAGCTCCGCCACGCCGTTGTTCACTGCCAGATTACCGACCGTGCCCTGCTGGAGCGCATCGCCAAGGACGATATTCTGGTGTTTGCCCAGCCCATTTTCCTGGATTACGATATGAATATCGTGGAAAAGCTGTGCGGCAAGGAGCTGGCTTCCACCTCCTACGCCTTCGGCACCCTTCTGCGCATGGGCGTGCATCTGTCCTACGGCACCGATTGCCCTGTGGAGGACTGCAACCCCTTCCCCAATATCTACATGGCTGTTACCCGTAAGGATAGACAGGGCCGTCCCGCCGGTGGCTTCTATCCCGGCGAGTGCGTGGATGTGGAAACGGCTATTGACGCCTACACCAAGGAGAGCGCCTACGCGGAGTTCCAGGAGGATGTCAAGGGCCGCCTGAAACCCGGCTATTATGCGGACATGGTCCTGCTGGATCGGGATATTTTCACCGTGGATCCCATGGAGATCAAGGACATCCTGCCCGTAATGACTATTGTGGGCGGCAAGGTAGTTTATAAGAAGTAACGATTACGAAAAGCGACAGGGCTGCTCGTTCAGTGCGTATGTTTGTACGAACTGAACGGGCGGCCCTCTTGTCGCATAAGCAAGAAAATAGGAGAAAATAAGATTATGGGCGTAGAGAGCAGATACGGCCTGACCTTCGGCTACATGGAACACGGTCAGCGCAACCTCATTACCGATGTGCCGGGTGTTCGTGTGGGCCAGGTGACCCTCCACGGCGGCGAGGATCCGGTACCCCAGCTGGTGCGCTCGGCTAACACCCTGGCGGCCGCCGGGGCCGACGTCCTGATCATGCCCTGCAACACTGCCCACTGGTTCTACGATGACCTCTGCCTCCAGACCCACTTGCCGGTGCTGCACATGCTGCGCCTGACGGCGGACCATCTGGAGCGGACGGGCGTGAACGCCGTGGGCCTTTTGGCCACCGACGGAACCATTCAAACCGGCATTTATGAAAACCTCCTCTCCGGTCGTGGCATACGGGTCATCAAGCCCGATGCTCCCGGTCAGCGCCGGGTCATGTCCGCCATCTACGATGGCGTCAAGGCCGGAAACTTAGGTGCCATTGACGTGGCAGCCCTGCGCTGTACCCTGGATGCCATGATAGCCCAGGGGGCGGAGTGCTTTGTCCTGGGCTGCACGGAGCTTCCCATTGTGTTTGCCCAATGCGAGTTGCCCTATCCCGTGGCGGATCCCACGCAGATCCTGGCCGAGGCTGCTGTTTCCTTCGCAGGCTATCCCGTGAAAAAAATGTAAGAGGGACTCTATGCATATTGTAACGGAAAAAGCGAAGCATTTCTGCGGGGATCCGGAGCTTTTGGCCCATCGGATGACCTGCCGGGGTGTACCTGGGTGCAGCGTGGCCCTGCTGCAGGGGGGACAGGTGACCCATTCCGCTGTCAGCGGCGCTGCCGGCGCCGCCCCGGTGACGGAGGGTACCCTCTTTGAGTGCGCATCCCTGACAAAGCCCCTGTTTGCCGTGCTGGCCCTGCAATTAGCTGATGAGGGGCTGCTGGCCCTGGATGAGTCGGTGCCTGCCCGGCTGGGAGGCGAGCCCTGGTCCCAGGACCCGGATTTTGCAAAGATCACCCCCCCGCCACATCCTCAGCCACAGCTCCGGCTTGCCGGATTGGCACAGCCGCCCTATGCCCATGCTCTTTGCCCCGGGTACGGCCTATAGCTATTCCGGCCAGGGCTATTATCTGCTGCAGCACTTGGCGGAAAAAATTACGGGACAATCTCTCCCAGAGCTGTTTGCGGGTCATGCTTTCACTCTCTTTCAAATGCACCGCTCCGCCGTGCTTTGGACGCCGGGGGTGGGCAGCGCCATTTCTCCGGGCTTTGATGCGGCGGGCAATCCTTGCCGCGTGCGGGATTGTGTGGATCTAACCGGCAACGCCCCGGAGCCCAATGCTGCCTGGTCCCTGTATTCCAACGCTGCGGATTACGCCCGGTTTATTTCCGGCCTGCTCTGCAGCCGGGGTGGGCTGCGGGAGGACACTTATCACCAGATGGGCTCCGTGCAGAGCATCGCCGATGATGACATTGCCTGGGGCCTGGGTGTGGGCCTCATACGAAAGGAACCCTCCGTCCGGTGGCACTGGGGCGATAACGATGGCTTCAAGTCTCTGGCCCTGTGGGATCAGAAGACGGGGGATGGCCTTGTGGTCACCACCAACAGCGACAATGGTCTCTCCCTGTGCTATGACCTGGCGGCAGAGCTGACGGACGCAGATTTTCTGGCAGCTATGGCCGCCTTCATGGAAACAGCGGAATAGAGGCTTCTCTTTTCGGGCGGAGTCTGCTATACTTCTTTCTGTAAAGAACACTGTAGAATGGGGGCAAATGCCATGGATCAACGAGACCTGCTCATCAAAAACGGGAAGATTCTCTGTATGGATGGAGATGTACGCGCCGATTGGCTTTTGACCCAGGGCGGCAAGATTACCCGCCTGGGCGTGGGAGAGTGCGACCCGGAGTATATCTCTGGCACCGTGCAGATCATTGATGCCGGGGGCCGGACGGTATTGCCGGGGTTTATTGATAACCACTTTCAGGTGGTGCGTATCGGCTTGGAGTGCGGGTATGTAGATCTGTCCCATGTGCGCAATTATGATGAGATCGGTCAGATTATCCGGCGTGAGGCGGCCAGCCGCAGCGTTGTCACTGCCTATCGGCTGGACAGCAGCCGCCTGGAGGAAAAGGCCCTTCCGGATCGCAGGGTCCTGGATCATTACTGCGCCGATAAGCCGGTTCTGATCTTCTCCTTAGACTATCACACCATTATCCTCAATACCGTGGGCATCCTGTATAATAAGATTCCCTTTACCCTGCCGGGCATCCATATGGATGACAGCGGTATTCCCACAGGTGTCTTCACCAATCAGGCGGAAAACCGGCTGGAGGGCAACGTGCTGGATGCCTATTCCTATGATGACTTTGATACTGCTGCCGCCCGCACAGTGGGCATAGCCTTTTCCCATGGCCTTACCACCGTGGCCGCCATGGAGTACCGGGGCGCCAAGGCAGAGCAGAGCCCTCTGCGCACCAGTGAGTTCTTGGTGCGCTATAAGGACCGCTATCCTCTGACCATAGAGATTTTCTATCAGACCACCGAGTATAAGCGTGCCCTGCAGCACGGCCTCAAGCATATCGGCGGCGCCCTGTATATCGACGGCACCATGGGCGGCCGGACAGCGGCCCTTTCCTTTTACTATGCCGATGAACCCCATCGGAAGGGGCGGATCTACATGACTCAGGATGCGCTGACACATTTTACCATGGAGTGCTGCCAAAACAATCTGCAGATTGGCTTTGACGCCATTGGCGACGCCGCCATCGAGACCGTGCTCCAGGCGCTGGAGGCCGCCGCGAAACACTATGACGTGCGCTCCATGCGCCACCGCATTGAGCATGCGGAGCTTATAACACCCTCCCAGATGCAGCGGGCTGCCCGCCTGGGTGTCATTTTGTGCATGCAGCCCGCCTATGAGGGGCTGTGGGGCTATCCTGGCGGTATGTATCAGCAGCGCCTGGGCGATCGTTACGGCACTACCAACCAATTTCGCCGGATTATCGACAGCGGCATTACCATCTGCGGCGGTTCGGATCCACCCATCACCAACCCCAATCCCTTCCAGGGCATCCACTACGCCGTCAACCATCCCGTTGCCGCCAATAGCGTAACGCTGCAGGAGGCACTGGAGATGTATACAAGCCTTGGGGCTTATGCCCTCTTTTTGGAAAAGAAAAAGGGGAGCCTCCGTGAGGGGAAGGACGCCGATATTGTGATCCTGGACCGGGATATAACGCAGATGGATCTGCGGCAGCTGAAGGACGTTCAAGTGGATATGACCATCAAAGACGGACGGGTTGTATTTGACCGGAATGTATGAGTATGTTGTATATTACGTTTATGGGCGGGCCCCGATTTTTGCTGGACGGTGCGGATGTCAGCGATCAGATCAGCAGCAAGGCTGCCGCTATCATCGCCCTGGTCCTGATGAAGGCGACCCGGCAAATGCGCCGCAGCGACATCATCAGCTATCTTTGGAGCGAAAGCAGCGATGATGCCGCCAAATATAACCTGCGCTTCAACCTTTGGCAGATCAAAAAGGCCCTCGTGCAGGCGGATGGTGAGTCGCTTCTGCTGGTGTCCAAGGATGTTATCAAAGTCAATCCCAACTTTAGCTTCCTGTGCGATATATCTGAGATCGAGCAGGCCGCTCTCGAGGATATCAACTCCATCGCCGAGCTGAAGCATCTGCTATCCCTGTTCCGGGGTGACTTTTTTGAAAACTGCAGCCTGCACAATTGCGAGAACTTTTTGGAGTATATCATCCAGCGCCGGTACTATTTGGAAAACCGAAAGCTGGTGGTCTATCACCGCTTGATCCGGCTGACCTATGAAAACGCACTGGATGATGATTGCCTGCAGTTCATGTCTGCCTGCGAGGAGATTGACCCCTATAACGAAGATATTGCAAAAATCCGTTTGGAGATACTGATCCGGCGGAGCGCCTGGCGGGATGCCGTGCAGTACTATCAGATGTTCTATAGCCGGCTGCTGCGGGATGTGGGGGCCGAGCCCTCTCCGGAGCTGCAGGAGCTGAGCAAGCAGTTCCACTTGCAGAAAACCAGGGATGTGGAGGAAAATGTGCTGCATTTGGAGGTCTGCACCATTCCGTCCCTTCCCGGCGGCTGGATGTCCCAGGTGCTGAAGGCGCTTTGCCAAAGCAATCAGATCACCTGGAGCGACCATCTGACACAACGCCAGCTCTCGGACCTGGCCTATTTGCAGCCTATCCTGCCTGCGCAGATGCCAACATGCGTACCCATGGTGCGCGTAGCGGAGGCTTTTATAGACCTGATAACCGGCCTCTGCACGGGAAAACAGGCCTGCAGGCTGGAGATTCGCTCCCTGAACGGCGCCCCCTTGGATGCGCTAAGCCGGGATGTGGCAGAGGTTCTGCAGAAGAAATGCAGCCACAAGCTGGTGATCCTGTAACAGAAATTCTGTGTAGGCCATGTGGCTTTGCCGCAAGATAAGATAAAAGCTCCGCTCCTTCGCC
>ENA-UONQ01002422-UONQ01002422.1-human-gut-metagenome-genome-assembly--contig:-CS26-NODE-2422-length-12862-cov-8.021785_pt1 | contig 12862 bp, 14 predicted proteins | sample MGYA00242460_ERZ724007 | MGnify/ENA metagenome assembly ERZ724007
GAACGGGGAAAACTGGAAGATTGTGAAATAATTATATATTACAATAGTAAACAGATGACTTTTTATCATCTGTTTACTATTGTATCTGAAATAAATTATTGTTTTAATTTTTAAATTTCTCTATAATAAAATTAAATTATCAATCTAACTTCATATTCTTTTCATATAGCTGCTGTACAGTAAAAATGGAGGTGAACATATGGCTAAAATACTGATTGTAGAAGATGATAAAAGAACAAATATGGCTATTTGTGAATATTTAAAACCAACCGGACATAATATTATTTCTGCTTATGATGGTGAGGAAGCATTGCAATTATTTCACAGTACAACAATAGATTTAATTGTTTTAGATATTATGCTTCCACGATTAACCGGAATTGCTGTTTTACATGAAATAAGGAAAAGCAGTCTTGTACCTGTACTTATGCTCACAGCGATTGAGGATGAATACACGCAATCACAAAGTTTTGATGAATTGGCGGATGATTATGTAACAAAACCTTTTTCTATGGTGTTGCTTGGAAAAAGAATCACGGCTCTTTTACGCCGTTGTGGACAAATGCAGTCTATAGACACTATCACTTTTGGAGATGTTACTGTCAATTTTTCTGGATATACAGCCCATGATAAAAATGGAAGAATTGATATTACTCCGAAAGAAATAGAATTATTAAAACTTCTTATAGAACATCAGGGACTTGTTTTGACCCGTTCACAAATTCTTGACGAACTATGGGGATATGATTACCCCATTATTGACCGGACAATAGATACTTATATCAAAAATTTGAGAAAAAAATTACGTCTTAATTGTATTGTAACAGTAAAAGGAATCGGCTATAAGTATGAGGTGATGGAATGAAACGATTAAAAATATTTCCTAAAATTTTTTTATATACATTCAGCATTATGGTGTTTATTATGATTGCAGCTCATTTGATTTTATATTTACTCGCCCCACGAATTGCTATAGATTACACTTCATCAGGAATATTAAATCAAAGTGAATATGTATTAGATGGTAGTATCGACCCTTTGCAATTTGTATCACAAGCAATTTTGCAGGCGTTACCATTTTCTATTTTTTGTTGTGTTATTCTTTGTGCAATATGTTCCTATTTTTTTTCAAATAGTATCACAACACCAATTCGGCAAATTTCAAACGTGACAAAACAAATGTCTGAAATGGATAAATCTGCTGTTTGTATAGTATCTTCTCAAGATGAAGTGAAAGAATTAGCTGATAATATCAACCAATTATATTATCGCCTATTTACAACCATTAAAAATCTTGAAGCAGAAAAGGTAAAAGTAAGAGAAAGTGAACAGGCAAAATTTGATTTTCTAAGAGCAGCATCACACGAATTAAAAACTCCAGTAACCGCTTTAAATGCAACATTAGAAAACATGATTTTAGGAGTAGGAAGCTATTGTGATTATTCCATTTATCTTCCTGAATGTAAAGATATGGTAGAACAACTTGCAACTATGATTCATGAAATTTTAGAAACTTCCAAAATCAATATGGAAACTACTCAGGAAGACGTCACTAAATGTAATTTATCAGATTTAATTTTGAATGTATGTGAACCATACAAATTGATTGCTGCGGCTCACGGCATAAATTTAAAGTTAGATATTCCCCTAGAATATATGATAATGATTCCACAAAAACAATTTAGTCGGGCATTTTCTAATATTATTGCAAATGCTGTCACATATACTCCAAATGGGGGCAATGTTTTTGTTTGTTTAAAAGAATGTACTTTAAAAGTAGAAAATGAATGTATTCCGATTGATAAGCAACAACTAACACATATATTTGAACCATTTTATCGTCCTGATTTTTCACGCAACAGAGACAGTGGAGGAAATGGATTAGGGCTTTACATTGTCTCAACTATTTTTTCATCACTTCATATTTCGTATAAATTTTTCCCGACAGAATCACCAAAAGGAATGTGTTTCTCTATTTTCCTACCAAAAGCTCTCTAATTCTAGAGGGCTTTTTCCCTAAATTCTATACTCATTTCATATACGTTCCATATTGAACATTTATTATATTCCTGTACTTAAAACAAAAACTAGTAGGAGGTATTATTATTATGAACTTTATGAAGCGGGCATTTCTATATGTCTCACGCAAAAGAGGAAAGAGCATTTTGCTTTTTTTCATCCTTTTAATTCTATCAACTTTTGTTCTAACCGGACTGAGTATTGGAAGTGCGTCAAAACAGGCTCAGAAAAATTTGAGACAGAATATCGGTGGCTCTTTTAACATTGATGTAAATTATTCAGACTCAAATCCCTATTACCACGAAGAAGAAAGCGAAAATGAAGATGGTTCTTCTGACCTTTTAATGTACTCGACTGAACAGGTGACATCAAAAATGGTAGAAAGTATTCGGAATATTTCTGGTGTCAAATTTTGTGATGCAACAACGGAAAGTCTGATAAATTTTGATAAACTTTTACCATTTGCTGGAACTGTTCCATTAGATGAGAGTCTTTCTCATTGTGTAAAAAGCATTGGTGTATGGCGTTCAGAAGAACAAAATTTCTTTAATTCTGGAAAAATCCAACTAATAGAAGGCAGACATATTTTAGACAATGACACCCACAAAGTTATTATGTGTAAAGATTTAGCCGAAAAAAACAACTTAAAATTAGGCGATTCCTTAATCGTAACAAATGAGAGTGGAAAGCAACTATCTTTTGAAATTATTGGATTGTTTCATGCACAAAAACTTGAAAAAGTTGGCGAATCAATACCAACATATGATAAAATACAAAATTTAATTTTTACAGATATAGAATCTATCGTTGAGCTTGAAAATAGTGTTGCAGTACAAGGGTTTGATACAGTAAAAGTTACCGTAAATGACCCTAAAGATATTGAAAAAATTATAGAGCAAGTAAAACATTTACCTGATTATAAAGAAAATGTTTATAACATTTATGCCAATGATGAGGTTTACAAAAACACAGCAATTTCTTTAGAGAATTTAGATACGTTAGTTATCGGCTTATTACTTGTAATCATTATCGCAAGCGTTATTGTTCTTTCACTTATTCTCACACTTTGGGGGAAAGAGAGAATACATGAAACAGGCGTTTTTCTCTCCATTGGAATAAAAAAATCCAGTATATTAGGACAATACCTTATTGAAGTTTTAATGATAGCAATTTTAGCTTTTACTTTATCTTTTGTTACAAGTAATATGATTTCTGGAAATATTGCAAATACACTTTTGCAACAAAATACAAGAAATGAAAAACAGCAAATTTCAACACAAGAAGACCATACAGAAATGAAAAGTCTGGATTTTAGCGTTTCAGAAGATTCAGAATCCGCTATTCCTGATATTAAGGTAGAAATTACTTTGCCCGATATATTGCAATTATACACAATCGGTTTTTCTATCATTTTTATTTCAGTAACTATATCTTCGATTAGTGTTATGCGTTTAAAACCACGGGAAATTTTAGCCCGTATGAGTTAAGGAGGAACAAATGTCAATTTTTAAATGTAATCATGTATCATACTCTTATGATAAAAATACAAACGTGCTGAAAGATATTACCTTTTCATTTGAACTCGGAAAAGTATATGCGATTTTAGGTTCATCTGGTTCCGGAAAAACAACATTACTTTCACTACTAGGGGGACTTGATATACCAACTGCCGGAACTATTTTATACGAAAATGAAGATATTAAAAAAATAGGATTGGAATCTCATAGACAAAATCATGTTTCTCTTATATTTCAAAATTATAATTTGATTGATTATATGACACCGATTGAAAATGCAACTTTGGCAACAAAGAAAAATGTTGATGTGGTTCCTCTTTTAAAGCGTCTGGGACTTTCTGGTAAAGAACTAAAACGAACAATTTTAAAATTGTCTGGTGGACAACAACAACGTGTAGCAATCGCACGTTCCTTAGCTACCGATGTCCCTATTATATTAGCAGATGAGCCTACAGGAAATCTTGATGAAATAACCGCCACTGAAATCACACAAATATTACAGGAAACTGCCCACAAATTGAATAAATGTGTCATTATTGTTACTCATTCCAAAGATGTTGCTCAAAAAGCTGATACTGTGTTAGAACTCAAACAAGGAATATTAAGGCAGGTGAAGAAATGAAAAAAATAATTATACTGATAATTTGTTTATTACTTTCTACTTTTTCTTTTAGTGGATGTGTAAACAGAACAGAAGAAAGTGAATCTGAAAAAGTTTCTTACGATTACGAAATTTCAGGGCAGGAAGATATGTCAAATATAGAAATTGTGCCAGAAAATGAAAAGTAAGCCAACGGAAGAATTATTCTTCCATTCGCTTATATTTCATAATACCATCCGCAACGCTTTCCATGATAACAAGGTCTGCGTCTGTAAAATTGTCAATTTTGCTTTCAAGCTGTCTTCGTCTGCTGCTTTTTGCCAGACTATCAGAGGATAAAAAGAACTCATCCACTGATACATTCAGCAGAGATACAAGGTCGTAAAGCACCTGTAAACTTGGGTGCTGCCCTTTATTCTCAATGTTGGTTAAATAGCGTGGGTCAATCTCAATCATTGCTCCCACCTGTTCACGGGTCAATCCCTGTTTTTTACGGGCTTCTTTTATGGCAAGCCCAAACGCCCTGAAATCATATTTATCTTCTTTTTTACGCATAATACACCACCTCTGTACATTTTACTGTTCCTGTTGTAATAGCGACAGGTATAAAAAAACGTATTACATAGTTGTACAGTTCCTATTATGTGTATCAAAGATAAAACTATGCTGCCGAAACGGAAATAAAAAAAACCGTTATTTGGCAGCATACTTTCCCTGCGTCAAAAATTGCATCATCATTTCCAGACGACGGTTTAACAAAAGCCGCCGTCTTTTTTTGCCTGAAATATAAATGATTTTTAAAGTCTACTACTTTATACAGACAGCGGCTTACAGGAGGAAGCCGCTATGCAAAATATTTTCTTAAATATATCTACATTCGGTAAACCGTTAAAAAAAGCCATCCACCTACACTAGAAAAGTCTGACCCTCAATGTGGTTTTTCAGAATACATAGAAAGAACTATCAAAGCACACAAACAGAAATATCGTCTGTTTGCGTGCTTTTTTAGTTGGAAGAAAAAGTTTTTAAATTTTTCTTTTCAAAACGCAACTGCACCCCCTGTCCTGTCGGGACTAAGAGCGAAAAGGGGGAAAGAAGCAGAAATTCCTATCAACTCGCTCCCTTTCAAGGCTGGAAAGGGGGTGAACAATGATGAAGCCATCTGAATTTCAGACAACCATAGAGAATCAGTTTGATTACATCTGTAAAGTCGCTATGGAGGATGAACGCAAAGACTATCTCAAAGCGTTATCCAGACAGTGTAAACGGGAAACCCTGTTCTGTGATATGGACGATTACACCGTCAATCTGTTTTCTTCCGAAGACACCTATCCATCCCACTTCCATACTTTTGAAATGGATGGATTTACTGTCCGCATTGAAAACAGCCTGTTAGCCGAAGCATTAGAAAGTCTGGATGGAAAGAAACGTGACGTTATCCTGCGATATTATTTTCTTGGATTTGACGATACGGAAATCTCAAAAATTCTGGAAGTCAACCGTTCTACCATCCAGAGAAGAAGACACGCCGGACTGGAATTTATCAAAAAATTTATGGAGGACGAAGCATGACAGCAAAGCACCCTATGATTCCGTTTCCTGTGATTGTAAGAGCTACGGACGGCGATATTGAAGCAGTCAACCAGATTGTACGCCATTACAGCGGTTTTATTGCCAGCCGTTCCATGCGTCCCATGAAAGACGAATATGGGAATACCCACATGGTTGTAGATGAAACCCTACGCCGCCGGATGGAAACACGTCTGATTGCAAAGATTTTATCTTTTGAAATCAGGGAACCAAACTAGAAATAACGCTCGCCTGTGGAAGCGTGGACAAACCCATGCTTCCCAGACAGAGCTTGCCAGTCTATTAAAGTGCATTATCACCAGTGCATTTTAACAGGCTGACAAAGCCGGATTGTTCCTTGAAAAAGAAAGCGTCTAATCAACGCAGCATAAAGCAGCCGAATACGTTTCGATAGAAAGAGAGCCGTTGGGCTGGCACGCCGTAACCCACCAAAGGAGGGATGATACCGGATAGCGATTCCTGCCAGCGTTCCATAAGTAGCTTACCGCAGAGCTGCCGCCATGACCTTTCTATTGTGATAATGATACTTCCGTACAGCCTTAGTCCGTGTGATGATGTAGCACCGCTGGCAAAGGGTACGGCTGGATGAGAACCATGCAGGGGTGAGATTCCCATGAGCTTTAGCGGAAGCTGTTCGGCTGACTTGCTCACAGTAAAATGCACTGAACCTCTACAAAACTTTAATTTCCTGTGTTATACTCAAAGTGTTAGAGAGGTGTATTTTACTGCTACCATCATAGAAAGGAGCCTTAATCTTATGTTAGATGGTAAAGAGAATACACACGGTATTACAACGTCTGAAAAAAAGACATATACGGTAGATGAAATAGCAGCTCTTTTAAACATCAGTATGAAGTCGGCATATGCTTTAGTCAAAAGCGGTCAATTTCACTATATCAGAGCTGGCAGGATGATTAGAGTATCTAAAATATCTTTCGATAAATGGTTACACGAATAATCATTTAAGGAGAGATAATATGGCTTCAATCAAACAAAGAAAATCAAAATTTTCAGTTATTTACTGGTATATGGATGGTACAGGCGAAAGAAAGCAGAAATGGGACACCCTAGAAACCAAAAAAGAAGCAAAGGCACGGAAAGCGTTTATTGAATTTTATCAACAAACCTATGGATATGTTCTCGTCCCTTTAGAAGAACAATTCGCCCATCAGCGTGAGGAAGCAGAACAGGCAATAGATACCCCAGATGATGAAATCACTTTAAAGGAATTTCTTGTTACTTTTGTCAATCTATATGGCGTATCGAAGTGGTCTGCCAACACTTACAGCAGTAAATTGAGTTCAATTAACAACTATATCAACCCTATTATTGGAGATTGGAAATTAAATGAAATCACCACGAAAAAACTTTCTCAATATTACAATGACCTGTTGAGTGTTCCAGAAGTTCCTCGTGCTAACCGCAAAGCGACTGGTCGCTGTGTGCAGCCTGCCAACATTAAGAAAATCCATGATATTATCCGCTGTGCCTTAAATCAGGCTATCCGTTGGGAATATCTGGACAGCAAAATGCGGAATCCGGCTTCCTTAGCCACCTTACCCAAAGTACCAAAGGTAAAACGTAAGGTCTGGAATGTACAGACATTCAAGGAAGCAATCAAACTTGTGGATGATGATTTACTCCTACTTTGTATGCACTTGGCATTTGCCTGCTCATTAAGAGTAGGTGAAATTACGGGGCTTACTTGGGATGATGTGATTATTGATGAAGAAGCTATTGCAAATAATAATGCAAGAGTTATCGTCAATAAAGAGCTGGCAAGAATTTCTCAATCAGCTATGCAAAAGCTGAAAGAAAAAGATATTATTAAAATTTTCCCAACCCAGAAGCCCCACTGTACTACAAGGCTGGTGTTAAAAACACCCAAAACAGAAACAAGTAATCGTACCGTATGGCTGCCGACAACGCTTGCTCAATTACTGGTTCAATACAAAAAAGACCAACAGGAATTGAAAGAGTTTTTAGGAAGTGCCTATAACGATTATAACCTCGTTATTGCTCTTGAAAATGGGAATCCCGTAGAAAGCCGCATTGTTCGGGACAGGTTTACAACGCTGTGTGAGGAACACAATTTTGAAATTGTTGTTTTTCACAGCCTACGCCATTTAAGCACAAAATATAAGCTCAAAATGACACATGGCGATATTAAGTCTGTTCAGGGAGATACAGGTCACGCCGAAGCAGAAATGGTAACGGATGTTTACTCTGAAATCGTGGATGAAGACAGACGGCTTAATGCAAAGAAGCTGGATGAAGAATTTTATGACACCCTTGATACAGAGGAACCCGAACACAATCTCCATTCAGAAGCACAGGAGCCTATCAGTGACAATGACAAACTTCTGCTTGAATTGCTAAAATCCATGACACCGGAAATGAAAGAAAAGCTCTTAAAAGAAACCCTTTCTAACTGTTAGCAAAGGGCTTTGTTCCAAACAGAAAAAACCTGCTAACCAAAAAGTGTTAGCAAATATCGTAAAAATCCATGAAATCATCATCTACCTTAAATGAGTGTTAGCAAGCTATCTTGCAAAATAAATGGCTTTTGGAAATTCCCACGGACATAAGCAGCTATACATTGCTTCCCTGTCCGTGATAACAAAAAAAGCTGTAAACCCTTGAAAACAAAGGCTTACAGCGTTGTTTACTGGCGTCCATGACAGGAATCGAACCTGCGGCGTTTCGCTTAGGAGGCGAACCCTCTATCCTGCTGAGGTACATGGACGTGTATAAAATTTTCAGTGTTGGGCGATTGCTCCAACTAGCCCTTAGGAGGCGCTTGTTATATCCATTTAACTACGGAAACAAATGCCGTATTTACGGGCTTTTCTGCCCGTTTGGCTTCGGCCTGCCTTATTCCTGCGTGATCTGAGCCTTCTGCTCTTAGAAGGCGAACCCTCTATCCCTCTGAGCTGAAGAGACAATACTCACTTTGCTTATTATAAAGAAAAACCACCTGATCGTCAAGGGTGTTTTCCCACTTTTCCCTTATTCCCGGCACACATCCACCCAGTCTGCGGTATCCGCGGCCTGCTCCAGTTCCGGAATGGTAAGCTTCACAGCGCTGTGATCATTCCCGGCGGCTGGATATACCACCTCAAACTTTCTCAGACTCTGATCCAGATAAACCTTCACATTCTCATTCGCACCAAAGGGGCATACTCCGCCGGGCGCATGACCGGTTGCCGCCTCCACCTCCTCAAACGGTATCATCCTGGCCTTCATGTGGAAGGTATCCTTGTATTTCCGGTTGTCAATCCTGGCTGTTCCCTCTGCAAGGATCAGAACCGGAGTTTCTCCCTGAAAAAATGACAGTGTTTTTGCGATCATTCCCGGCTCCACACCCAAAGCCTCTGCTGCAAGAGATACCGTAGCTGTGGAATGATCCAGTTCTATTATATGATCCAGAAAACCACGATCTGCCAAATACTTTTTTGCCTTTTCCAATGACATTTTATATCTCCCTCCTTCACCTGAAACAATCTTCTATCCTTCGATAAATTTTGCTGCTCCCTGCATCCAGATCTGTCCCTTAAACCGACGGCCAACCTTTGGCTCACCCATCAGATCCTCTGCTCCGATTCCCACATGGAATACCATATCGTTGCAGTCCAGCGTCAGGTCATAAACCATCTCTCCGGTAAAGCTGTTTTTCTTCTCCTCAATGCGGATAATCTCACCAATCACAGAATACTGGTCACATTCAATTCCACAGGGCATAAAACAGGAATCCACGATGGAATACAGGTCTTCCTTCATGGCTCTTCTGGAAATCTGAGAATACATGTCAATATCCTCGATTGTCAGAGTTTCCATGGCATCCTCATCTCCGTTTTTAGCCGCTTCGATCAGGTTGGTGCGATCTCTGGCCGCAACCTTTGCCAGCTCAATCTGCTTTCTCGTTTTGTGAAGCGGAAGAAGGATTTTTCCATCCATGGCAAGACCGGTCAGATTCACAGATTCTACCCGGCGGGATGATTTGTTCAGCTTCCGTTCCCGATATTCAAAACCATTCTCCAGATAAAAAATCAGAGAAATTCCTACCCGGTATTCATCCAGAAGGCCGGCATAGGTCTCCTTTTCTGTATGACGCTGAATGGAGCATTCTGCCTTTGAGGATACGTCGCTGCTGCTCAGATAGGGATAATAAAACTCCCGGTGAAAGCTTCCCTGTTCGTCCACCTCTCCCACCAGAACAATCCCCATACCGGGAGCCAGCTCCGCTCTCAGTTCACAGAGATTTTCATCCGCATCTATCTCAATTCTCCGTCTCAGTGCTGTCTTCTCCAGCTCTGAAAGCATTTTTTCAATATCACGTTTTTTTGTATAAGTACGAAATCCGACACTTCTCAAAAATCTATGCATTCCTTCACCTTCTTTTCTTTATATGGAATCAGCTCTGCTGTCTTTTTCATTCACTTTCTCATTTTCAGAGTCAGGAAAAGGCGAAGAAAGTCCTTCGCCTTACATCTACCCAATCATTATACATGATAGCTTCTCTTTTTTCAATTGTAACCTTTGCTTTTTCCTTATTCACCCCCGCATTACCAGACTTCCGCGTCTCCTCACATTCGGCTGGCCCCGCCCCTCGGATATTCCGCTCCCTCTGGCCATCCCCCGGCCTCGCCCCTCGGATATTCCGCTCCCCCTGGTCATCCCCTGGCCTCGCCCCTCGGGCATTCCGCTCCCTCCTCGCATCCCTTCAGATTTCTCCCCAGCTAGTCGTCCGCCTCCACCCGCAGCATCCGGTAGCCGATTCCCACATGCGTCTGGATGTACCGGGGATCCGAAGGATCCTTCTCAATCTTTTTTCGCAGCGTAGCCATAAATACCCGCAGAGATGCCACATCATTATCCCAGCTGCTTCCCCATACCTCTTTTGTAATATAAGAATGCGTCAGCACCTTTCCCACATTCCGGGCCAGAAGGCACAGCAGCTTGTATTCTATCGGAGTCAGATGAAGCTGAGTTCCATTCAGGAAAACACAGCAGGATGCATAATCAATCTTCAGCTCCCCATTTTCAAAAACAGAATGATTGTCTCCGTCTGCTGCCGCCATATCATTCAGCCGGCGGAAAGTTACCCGCAGACGGGCCAGCAGCTCCTCCACTGAAAAAGGCTTGGTCAGATAATCATCTGCACCCGCATCCAGAGCTTCAATTTTATCCGTCTCTTCACTGCGGGCGCTGATCACAATAATCGGCATTTTCGACCAGCTGCGCACCTTCCGGATCACATCTACCCCATCCATGTCCGGCAGCCCCAGATCTAAAAGCATGACCGCCGGATTTCTCGATACGGTTTCCATAATCGCCTGACCGCCGTTTTCCGCAGTACAGTATTTATAATCTCTGGTTTCCAAGGTAGTCGTAATCAGATTGCGGATCGCTCCGTCATCCTCTACCACCAGCACCAATGGTTTATTCACGTAACGTTACCTCCTCTTCCGGCAATGTAAAACGGAACAGCGCGCCGTGGGGCTGATTGTCCAGCGCTTCTATCGTTCCCCCGTGTGCCGTAATAATCGACTTGCATAAAGACAGCCCCAGCCCCAGGCTTCGCCTGCTGTCCACCACTCCGTCGCCTGCAACAAAAAACCTGTCAAAAACCCGGGCCTTCGCCTCATCAGAAAGCCCCTTTCCATTGTCGGCAATATCCACCACCACACAATTTTCCTGCCGCCTGACAGATATGGTAATCCGGGAACCGGGCGGTGTGTATTTCATGGCATTGTCCACAATATTAATAATCACCTGCATAATCAGTCTGGCATCTATTTTCACCAGAAAAAAATCCTCTGACGGCACTGCAAAAATCTCGTGATCCGCCTTTCTCCTGTTTACATGCTGAAGCGCCTCTGTAATCACCTCATCCATCAGTTCTGTAGAAAGGTGAAGCTGCATAGTTCCGTCCTCAATTCTTGTAACTGAAAGAAGGTTCTCCACCAGGTTAATCAGCCACAGCGAATCATCATAAATATTTTCATACAGCTGTCTGCGGCTGGCGCTGTCCAGACTGTTTTCATTTGACAGCAGAATCCCCGCATTTCCTGAAATTGTCGTCAGCGGCGTCCTCAAGTCATGAGAAATCGAGCGGAGAAGATTGGCCCGAAGCTGCTCATTTTTCGCCAGAAGGGCGCTTTCCTCCCTGGCCCGCAAAGCCTCCTCCTTTTCCAGGGCCAGAGCGCATTCTCCCAGAATGGAAATCATAATACTGTATTCAAATTTTTCCGGTTCCGCATCCGGATCCGGAATGGGAATTCCAACGACTCCATAGACCTTTTCACCGGAACAAATTGCCAGGTAACGGCACCTGGTCTGAGGCATTTTCCCTGTTCCTGCCCCGGCGGGTTCCCCGCTGCAAAATGCCTGCTCCGCTGCCTGCCTCTCCTTGTTACTGGCATATTCTGCATGGCGCAGCATTTTCTGTTCCAGGTTTCCAGTCTCGTGCTCCGGCTCCGCCGGAAAGATATACGGTGCTGACAGACCGTCTTTTTCTGCCATATAAAAAATAATATCTCTCCGGAAAAGCTTCACAAGCTGTCCTGCTACCACCCGGAGCATCTCCCGCCGCTCTCCCTGCTGCTGAATCAGCTGATTGGTTTCCAGAAGAATATGAGTTCTGTAAGCCGCCTCTGATGCGTCCTTTGTCTGCTGCTTCATCCGGACAGCCAGCGTACTGGTAATAAATGCCGTCAGAAACATGGTCAGAAACGTAACCGGATAATCATCGCTGTAGGCCTTCAGCGTAAAATACGGCACAGTGAAAAAATAATTAAAAGCCAGTACACTGAACACCGAAGAAATAAGTCCGTAAATCCGCCGTGAAGTTGCCACAGATATAAACAGCACTCCAATAATATAGGCCATGATAATATTAGACTCCGGCAGATTGATTTTCTGAAAAAGCATACCTGTGCCGGTTGCCGCTGCCAGAAGCAGAATGCTTTTTGCAATATCGCCAATCCTGGTAATCCTCTCTCCTCTGCAGCCCTGCGCCATTCTCTTTTTCCTCCGCATCTGATTTCTGCTTCCATTCCTGTTTATAACTATAACACGTTTCCCTTTTGGAAGAAATCCCGTATTTGGCTATAACTGCGCCTCCGGCATTAAG
>ENA-UONQ01002423-UONQ01002423.1-human-gut-metagenome-genome-assembly--contig:-CS26-NODE-2423-length-12844-cov-9.947455_pt1 | contig 12844 bp, 12 predicted proteins | sample MGYA00242460_ERZ724007 | MGnify/ENA metagenome assembly ERZ724007
CTCGCCGCTCACCGCAACGGGGGGGGCGTGGTCGCCCCCGCACGGGGGCACCACCCCGCCCCCCCGGCCGTTCACGGCGGGCCCGCCGTTTTCCCCCGCCGGCCCGGTGGGGCCTGTGGGACCAGCCGCTCCGGCGGGCCCCGTGGGTCCGGTCGGACCTGCCGCGCCGGCCTGGCCGCTGGGTCCCGTGGGTCCCGTTGGTCCCGTGGCGCCCGCGTTGCCCCGGGGTCCTGTGGGTCCGGTGATGGAAGTACCAGCCGGTCCTGTTGGGCCAGTCGGTCCAGTCGGGCCGGCCGCTCCTGTGGGCCCGGTTGGCCCAGTTGGACCGGTCTGTCCCTGGGATCCCGTGGGGCCGGTAGGGCCTGTTGGGCCCGCCGCACCATCCTGCCCGGCGGCTCCGGTGGGTCCGGTGGGGCCTGTGGGCCCGGTGGCGCCGGTTGCGCCCGTTCCGCCTTGGGGGCCTGTGGGCCCGGTGGGCCCCTGGGCGCCCTGAATGGTGCCGTTATTCACCCAGGCGCTTCCCACGGCGTCCCACACGTAAATGTCGTAGGGCGCCGCCGTCCCGACGCCGTAGGCATCGCCCGCCGCCGGCGAAGGCTGCCCCTGCTGCAGGGCATCCAGGTCGTTGTAGTATCCCTTGACAACAAAGCCGTTCCCCTGTGGTCCCTGGGCTCCCGTAGGGCCGGCGGGGCCGGTCGGCCCGATCTGGCCCTGGGGGCCGGTGGGACCTGTGGGGCCGGTGGCGCCTGTGTTGCCCCGGGGCCCGGTTGGTCCGGTGACGGCCGGGCCAGTGGCGCCGGTGGGGCCTGTCGGGCCCTGCGGCCCTGTTGGACCCTGTGGACCGGTTGGGCCGGTCTCTCCCTGAGGTCCCGTTCCGCCGGGCCCCTGTGGGCCTGTTGCGCCCTGTGGGCCAGTCGGCCCGGTTGGGCCGCCAGGTCCGATTTGCCCCTGTGGGCCTGTGGGACCCGTCTGACCGGTCGGCCCCTGTTGGCCGCGCTGTCCCTGTGCGCCGGTGGGGCCGGTCGGTCCCGTTGGGCCGATCTTGCCCTGCTGTCCTTGCGGTCCGGTAGGTCCGATGGGGCCGGTCGGACCCGTGGGGCCCTGCACCTCCAGGCTCTCCCAGTCCTCGTTCTCCGGGTCCCAGAAGTATGCCGCGTAATCCTCGCCCGTCCCCACCTTGTAGCAGTCGCCCGCCTGGCCGGTGGGGTGGGCCTGTTTCAGGGCCTCCAGGTCAGGATAGGTGCCGTCAAACACCAGCCCCGCGCCCTGGGGCCCTGTGGGGCCCACCAGGGACGCCAGCCACTCGTCCAGCGTCCCCGTGAATCCCCGCTTCACTGCCAGCCCATAGGCAGACAGGTAATAAGGGGGGTTGCTGTAATTACTCATTGCTCAATACCTCCTCGCTCACGTACCCTTGCGCCGGATCGTACAGTTGGCAGAACCAGCACACGAATCCCGTGTAGGCGCCGTTGTAGATGGCCATAGAGTTGGCGTACTTGTTGTACTCTCCGTTGGCGGCGTCCACCTTGGCTTTCAGGTACATGGGGTACATCTCGTCATACGGTGCTTCCACCAGCAGCTCCGTGTCCAGGTCTTCGGGATAGGAGTATTGCAGCTGCCGGACCTCCTCCGGCGCCATGAGGAACACCTTGGACGCCAGCTGCCCCTCCAGTGTGTTGATCCAGTTGAACAGCGTCTCCTCGTCAAAGGCATCCGGTGTCACGTCCCGCGCCTGCGCGATGGCCTCACGGATCGTCACGCTCTCCGCCCCCCTTCGTCCTCGCAAACTCCGCTTCGCCCCAAGGGCACTTCCGCGCCCACTCCGCGGGCTTGTGCGCTGGGTTCTCGCAGGGCCCCGTAAAACTTCATGTTATTCTGCAGGCGCCGATCCTCTGGCTCCAGCCGCAGCGCCTGCTCTCCGCACGCCCTTGCCGCCCGCAGGTCTCCGATCTGGTAGTAGGCATACGCCATAGCGTCCCACGGGTAGGAGCCCCAGGCCTGCGCCTCGTTGATGTAGGTGCCGGACTTCTCTGTGATCCGCACTGCCTTCTGTCCGAAGTAGCAGACGCCCGCCCAGTCCTCCGCCGCGTAGGCGGCCTCCTGGGCCTGTACCCATGGCTCCCGCAGCTCCGGCGCCTCCGCGATGGCCCGCAGCGCCCAAACCATCCCGTTCCGCAGGTTTCCTTTGGCGAGATAGCAGCGGGAGAGGAAGCGCATGGAGGCGCACCGCTCCGGCTTCCAGGTGGCCCACGGCATATCCAGATGCCGTTTGAGCTGCCGGATGGCGTCGTCCCACCGCCCCCGGAACAGATATTCCCGGCCCAGGTAATGGGCGTTCCGGTCGTCCTCCGGATCCTCCCGGACGGAGAGCTCCAGCAGCGGCAGATACTCTGCCCGGCTCTTTTTCGGGTCCGGGTGGTGCTCCAGCACGATCCCCGGGTCCGACCGCACGTCCCACGCCTGCCGGCCGTCTGTCCGCTGCAGGACCTCATGGACCGGATGGACCCAGCGGAACACGCCTGGGGCGTGGATTTTCTCCTGCAGGAACGTGGTGCCCGGCTGCCCCTTGGCGTCCCAGTTCCAGATATAGGTGTAGCGCAGCTGCTCCGTGCCTTCCCGCCAGGCTTCCTCCAGCCGCGTTCTCCAGCCGGGCCGGAACACCTCGTCCAGGTCCGTGCAGACACACACGTCCGTGTCCTGCGGGATCAGGTCCATAGAGCGGTTGCGGGCCGCGTCAAATCGCCAGGGGGAGATGATCTCCTGTTGCACGATTGCGCCCCGGTCCGCCAGCTTTTCCACGGTCCGGTCCGTGCTCCCGGTGTCCAGCACGCACACCCAGTCCGCCTCCCGCATGGAGTCCATCCAGCGGTCCACGAACTGCTCTTCGTTTTTGGCGATGGCGTACACGCAGATTTTCATGGTTGCCTCCTTGTGGAAAAGCGGGCGGAGGCGTGCCTCCGCCCGCTTCGGGTCTTTTTGATACATTTTCGCCGCGGCGTGTACGTGGCGAAAATTCATTGACTTAGCCGCCCTGGGCGGCGTCACCGGTCCGCAGACTGGTGGTGGGGTGGTTGGGAGGGGAGCCCGCTCCCCTCCCAAGACGTCAGTCCGGCAGCTCTTCTCCCGTAGAGATACCGCCGATGGCGGCGAACCGCCAGTCGTTGAACGTGGCATTCCAGCGGGAACGGCCCCGCCACACGTTGGCGTCGGTGTTCTCGTCGATGGTGCTCCGCACCGCCAGCGGAATCCGGTCGTTCCACACAGCGCCGCCGTACTGCTCGTTGTACTTGCTGTCCAGCAGGATCCAGGGCGCGGTGCCGGCCGTGATGAACTTGTTCAGATAGGGCCAGCAGATCACGGTCCAGCGGCCGAACTGATAGTTGAAGGCGTTGTTGCTGGTGGCCGGGTCCTTGTCGGCGCCGATGGCCGCGAACACATCCTTCTTCAGGCTGGCCAGATCGGGGATCAGGATGGTGTCCGGGGACACGTCCAGAATCTCCTCCGTGTCGCCGCAGAAAATCTGCATGGCCGTCTCCATCTGGCCCAGGGCATCCACGGAGAAGGCGTCCTTGAACAGGTTGCACTGGGCGGGGCCGGACACCTTGGCGGGGTGTGCCGCGGAGAACAGCGGCTGGCCGTCCGCCGTGGTGATGTCAAAGGTTTTGCCCTTGAACTGCGCCGTAGTGGCCGCCTTGATGGCGCCGCCGTACAGGGCCGCGCCGAACAGCTCCCGGGTCCGGTGATAGCTGGTCATAAAGGCCCCCGGCTGCTTGCGCAGGTCCATCAGCTTGGAGTCCTCGATCATCTCCTTGGAGATGGAGAAGGAATCCTTCCAGGTCTCATACACCAGCAGCTTCTGATAGCCCTCCTGCATGGAGTCCTCGGGATAGGCGCCGTTCTCGCCCACGGGCTCAAAGCCCGCCATGGCGGTCATGCTGGTCAGCAGGTCGCCGTAGTTCTCGGATGTACCCATCAGGAACAGCCGCTCCACGACGCTCTCCTGCTCGAAGGCCTCGCCCCGCTTCTCCAGGAACATCCGGATGGGGGCCTGGCACTTGCCGTACACGCTGTCATTCAGGCCGGACCCTTCGGAAAATGTAAGTCTAATAGGCATTGTCTTGTTTCTCCTTTCTCGGCAGGTCGGTGATTAGCCACCGCCGCCCGCCGCGGGCTTCGGGTCCACGAATCGGCCGCGCACGATGCTGCCTGCCGTGGTGCCGTCCAGGCTGACCACCTCAAAGGTGCCGTCCCCGGCGCCCACCTGCGTGCCGCCGCTCTTGACCACCAGCCGACTGCCCGCCACGGTGCCCGCGGCCGCCGCCTGCAGGGTGGTCTCATAGATCACGTCCCGGCTCGTCCGGGACACGGGGATGGGGGTCCCCGCGGTCTCCACCTTTACCTCCGCGTTGCAGATGTAGGGGGGAGTGGTATCCAGGTCCGCCGCCACGGCCTCCAGATGGCCGGTGGTGGCGTCCAGGTTCAGGGCCTGCCCCACGTGGTAGGTGCCGGCCTCCGCCGGCAGATACTCCCAGGGGAGCACAGCCCCGTTGTCGCTTTTCCAGGGCTGAAACATGGTTTCCTCCTTTTCACGCTGCCCCGGTCTCCCGGGGCGCCGCTCATTTCTTGTGCTTGTTGTACCAGGCGGTGATCTCCGCCTCCGTGGCCGTCGGATTGAAGAGCTTGAATGCCTGCATCTCGTCCGGCGGTACCGTGGCCGCGCCGGTCCCCTGGGGGGTCCCGGTGCCGGTCAGGTGGTCCTTGCCTCTGGCGTTGTTCATGGCCTGCTGCCGGGCCGCTTCCGCCCGGGCCGCCTGCAGCCGGTCAAAGTTGGCCAGCCGGTAGGCGTCCAGGAAGCTGTTACCCTTGCGCACCAGGTCGTAGAACGCCTTGGCGTCGGGCATGGACAGCAGGTCCTCCACCGTGTTGATAGCGGGGTCCAGCTTGTGGATTTCCGCGAGCTCCGCGTCCACCCGGGCCTTGGCTTCAGCCTGTCTGCGCTGCTCGTCCTCCGCCGCCCGCTGCTCCTGCTGCTTTTTCAGCGCCTGGATCGCCGGCGTCTGTTCCACCGCGGACCGCAGGGCCTCCGGTGTCAGCTTCCCGGCCTTCAGGTCCTTCTGCAGTCTGGCGGCTTCATAGTCCGCCTGCCAGGCGTCAAACTCCTCCAGGGTGGTGATGGGCTTGCCGGTGACGGTGTTTTTCATCCCCGCCTTGGCAAAGAAGGCCTCCATCTGCCCTTTGGTTCTGGCCCTCTCGTCCTCCACCGCCATTTTCACGGCGGCGTCAATTGCGGCTTGCTGCTCTTCCCGCCGCCGGCGGGCTGCATTCTCCGCTCTCTGTTCTTTGGTCTGCTGGGCGGGCTCTCCTTCCTGCCCGCCCTCTGCCTGGGACGCTCCGGAAACGTCCCCGGCACCGCCGGCGCCGCCCTGGGCCCCACCGTCTCCCTGATCCTGGGAGGGGTCCTGCTCCTGGGTCTGCGCCGGCTCTTGGGCTTCGCCCGTTCCGGGCTCCGTGCCCTGTGCCTGTCCTTCCTGCGCTCCCGGTTCGGCGGCTCCCGGTTCGTTCCCGCCTGCGGGCTGTTCCAGCCCGAACGCAGCGTACAGATCGCTCTCTTCAAATCCAGCCATGAGGCCTCCTATCCGGCCCCTCGGCCGGCTGCCATTTTCCCGCTGTTGGCTTGCGTAATGATGGGCCGCTCCCGGCCCCGGATGATTCGATCTCCGTTACTTCTTGCCGCTTCTCAGGTCGTTGCCCGTGCGGACCGTGCCTTTCTTCTGCACGGTGGTCTGGATGGGGGCCTGTACCACCTGGGTACCGGAGTTCTTGATCCGGCCCACGTAGCCGAAGCCGCCGCGCTTGCCGCCGTTCTTCATGCAGGTGCCGCCTCCCTTCCTCGGAATTTGCCATTTTCCCGCTGTTGGCTTGCGTTCGTCCTCACGGACTCCATATCGCTCAATTCCCCGTGCACGGGGAATATCGCTCACTCCGTCGTTCGTCCTCTCCCCACCGCGCGGGGCGTGGTGGGGGCCCCTTTACCTGCCCGTCGGCGCCTGACTGACTTGGTTGGCGGTTGCCGCCCGCACATCCTGAGCCGCTTGCTGCCGCCCCTGCTGCTGCGCTGCCGCCATCTGGAGCTGAATCTGCATCCGCTGGGCCTGGGCGGCCTGCTGCTGTTCCCGCTGCAACCGCTCTTCCAGGTATTTCTTGGTGGACCCGGCCCCGGGGTAATGCAGCTCTTCCATCTTGCTCCAAAACAGGATCAGCGTCTCCGTGCTGCTGGGATCGCCGAATGCCCCCGTCTGCAGGTTCATCCGGGTCTCCTGCCACATGGCCTCCCGGTTGGAAGCCAGCGGGGCAGAGGTGTCACAGCTGAACAGGAACTGGTCGTCCCAGTAGAACTGCCCATCCTCGTCCTGCTTCAAGAAGTCGTACCGGCTGATCTCCTCAAAGACCGTGTTCCCCTCGTTGTCCTTGTAGCTGATGGGCCGGGGCTCGTCCGAGTACGCCAGCCAGAACTTGAACATCAGCTCGAACAGCTGGGCGTATGCCGCCTGCTTCATGGTCCGCTTGCTCTCCAGGCGTCCCGCCGCCTGGGCGGCAGAAAACTCCTTGGCCTTTCCGCTGGTGGCCGTTGGGTCCGTCCGCCCCTGGAAGCTGTCCGTGATGCCCAAAATCTGCCGGCCCTCTTCATAGACCGAGGCCAGATACGTCAGCTCATACTGCAGGTCCCCCGAAAACTGGTACACGTCGATCATGGCCTTGTCCGCCGGGCTGTCCAGGAACCAGCGTTCTCCGTCCACCGGGTCCGTTCGCAGTTCCGCTTTGGCCGGCAGCGTGATCCGGGTCCCTGCCTTCGCCAGGCGGTCGATGATCTTCTTTTCCATGCGGTTGGTGGTGTTCTGCTGGTCCTCAATCACGTCCACGTCGCTGTTTCCCAGCAGCTGCCCATAGACACTCACACTCTTCTGCAGCACCACCGGGAACACGTCCGGCCGGTAGAAAGGGATCCGGGTAGGCCGCATGACCGACCGGCCGTCCTTGTCGATTTCCGGCTGCGCTCCGGGGATTGTCAGGCCGGAGCTGTTGGTGATGGGCAGGGTCACTTCTTCGTACTCCTGCTCCTTCGTGGAAAACTCCGTGCTCCCGCACCAAGGACAAGCTCCGCCGTCGTATCGTTCCGCCTCAGCCTCCGGCGGCTCTGCTGCCACCTCCGCCGCCATGGCTTCCAGGCCTCCGCCGATACCGGCCGCCACCTCCTGCGCCAGCTGCAGGGCCAGGGCCCGGCCCGCGATCTGCTTCCTGGTTTCCGCCGCCATGGCATCCTGCTCCGCTGTCTCCGCCACGGCCTGCCGGTTCTGGATGATCTGCCCGGGGAGGGGGCGTACCCGGCCGCAGTGGGCACAGACCGGCACACGCCGCGCCTGGTAGTTCTCCAGGTCCTCCAGCTCGATGTCGTTGACCCACACATAGCGGTCGATCCCGCCCTGGTCGTTTTTGGCGTAGCCGATGTACATCGTCACAGCGTCGTCCGCCGTGTCTTCATCGCCGGTGCCCCGCACCTGGGGCTCCTGCTCGCCCTCGTTTTCCACATTCACGCCGTACCGGCGCCGGATGCTCTCCTTCGTGGTGGGCTGGCGGACGATGAACCAGTCCATGTCCTGGATGCCGGTGTAGATTCCCGGCTGCGGGGCGAACTGCTTCGGATGCAGCATCGCCACTTCCTCTTCGCCTACCGTGTCATGGGTCCGCTTCCGGTTGTCCCAGGCCACCAGGAAGCCTACGCCGCCCTGGATGGGGACCGTCCGCTCCGCTTGGTCGTTGATGGTCTCAAAGGGCAGGCGGTCCAGCTCGCAGCGCAGCCAGTGCTCGATCTTGGCCGCCAGAGCCTCGTCCTCCTTCCGCCGCGGCGTCACTTTGGGGGAGGGGATGGACGAGGACACCTGGCTCTCGATGTTCTCGAAGATGATGTTCCGCACGTGGGGCGTGTTCTCTGGGCTCCCGTCCGCCTTCGTGTCGCCCTTCACCAGCGGCCGCAGTTTCCGATCTCCGTTGTACAGGTGCTCCCGGCGGTCCATGCGCGCCATCTCGCTCTTCCAGGTCACATCGCTGTCTGCCAGCCGCTGCTGCCAAATATCCAGTTTTGCCGGCCTGACTGCCGCTTTTCTCGTTTTCATCGTGATCTCCTATCTCCGCGGGGTGCCCCTCGTCGTCGCAAGCTCCGTATCACTCGCCCGTCCGAAACGGCCGGTCTCGTTCTCTCCGCTGCTCCTCCTCTCCCCACGAGGCCTAGCCTCGCGGGGTGCCCCATAATTTCAGCAGAAGCTCCCGCCCCTGGGGGTCCGCCCGGTTGTAGTCGTCCCACATGTCCTTCGTCCACACGGCAGTCCCCACCGCCGCGGTCCGCTTCACTTCCATGGTCTGCTGCGGCCGGACGTAGTGGGCGATGGCCAACGCCATCACACAGTCGTCATGGGCACCCGGCTCCGCCGCCGCCCGCTGCTTCTCGTCCCGCACAAACGTCAGCATCTCCAGCAGAGTGTCCTCGTCGTTGACGGTCTCCAGATGCTCCCGCATGACCCGGATCAGCTCCGAGATAATGACCGGCCGCGTCAGCCGGTCCGTCCTGAATCCGTATGCGTGGCGGATGGTCCCGTCGAAGGTGTCCTCGATCTCCCGCACATACAGGTTCCGGTATCCCATCAGGTCCAGCAGTTTCACCGGGTATGTGGAGAAGTTGGCCTCCGGCGCCAGCATGGCATTGTTGTACCACCTGCCCAGGCAGTATATCTGCCGGGAGAAGGTGTCCTCGTCGTACTGGTGCCGCAGCACGGCCACCTGCTCGCCGGACACATTGTCCAGCACCTGTCCCACAAACCAGTCGCTGCCGTCTCCGGCGGTATCCGCGCCGATGACGTAGGGCCGCCCCGGCGCCGGCTTCTTGTAGACCTTCACAGGGCCTTGCGCATCGTCCTCCCACCGGATGTTCCCGATGTGGACGCCGTCCTCTGCCACATCATAGCCGAAGGCGCCCCGCAGCTCCGGTTTCGGAATCCGCGTCAGCCGCTCGCTGACCGCCTTTCCGTCAAACACGGTCTTGCCCGTCACGCCCCATTGGCCCAGGCAGTAGACCATGTAGTAATATTCGTCCTTGTCCCGGAACCCCTCCAGGGTCTTTACCGCCTCGTCCGTGAGAAAGCAGTTGTCCCTGTAGGTGCTCTCGTGCACCCGGGCCCGTGGGTCCGGCACATCGAAGAACCGCTTTTTCAGCCAGTGCGTGATAGAGATGGGGTTGAAGGACAGGATCATCTGCAGGTAGTAGGGAAAGACCGTCCGCAGGCGGATGTCCAGTTGGTTGAAGTCTCCTTCCTCCAGCTCCGACGCCTCCTCGATCCAGATCCCGGTGATGTCGTAGATGGATTTCAGCTTTTCTACATCGTCCAGACCCGCGAACAGAATCTCGCTACCGTTGGGGAACCCGATCCACAGGTCGCCCTTGTTGACCTTGGCGCCGGCATCCGGGTAATACTGGGCGATCTGCCCGCGGAGCTGCGCAAAACAGCTGTCCCGCAGCGTCCGCGCCACCTTCCGCGTCACCAGCCAGCGGTGCCCCGGCTCGCTGGTGACGCGCTCCAGGACCTTCCGGCCGGCAAAGATGCTCTTCCCGCTGCCGCCGCCGCCTTTGAGAACCAGGTAGCGGTGCTGGTCGAAGAACAGGGGGAGGAAGGCCTCGTTGTTGGTCTCCCGCAGGCCCTTCCACCACATGGCGGTGCCCAGATACCGCTCAATCTTCTCTTGCCGGTCCATCCGCTGCCTCCTGGGTGAACTCCTGCACCATCTCCCGCAAAAGCGCCTCCCGCTCTTCCATGGGGATGGCCGCCGCGGTCACGGCCTTTCTGGCCCGCGGCCCCAGCTCCACTTCCTTGCGCTCGGTGTAGCCGTAGTTGTTCTGCAGGGAGAAGATCACGCCCTTTAGCTCCTTGCCGCTTCTGGTGAGCAGCGCATCTTCCAGGAACGCCTCCATGGTCTCCCTGGCGTAGGCCGTCACTTCCTGCAGCTCCGGATGTTTTTCCGGGTCGCAGTAATCCGCCCACGTGGACCTGTGGATGCCCAGGTGCCGGCAGAGTCCGCCCACCGTCGGCGGGACCACGAACTCCCGGACCTTCACCGGGTCCCCGGCGTCGTTGGTCACGTCCCGCAGTTCAAAGACCCAGTGTCCCCAGCCGTCTTTCTGCCCGGTGTTCACCTGCTCCCGCAGCGTGACGGTCCGGCTGTGGTAGCGGAAATATTCATCCACCGCCGTTCGCAGCGTCCGCGGCGTGTACTTCCTGGGCCTTCCCACGTCCTCGTCACCTCCGCATCTCTCGCCCCGCCGCAAGCGGCAGGGCTCGTTCGCTCCGGGCCTCGTCCTTTCCCCGCCGCGCGGGGCGCGGTGGGGCTCCCCGTTTTGGCATCTTGGCCGCCCCCTTTCGGCCCTGGTCTCTAGTACCAGTATAACAGGGTGACCATGCGTCGAACCGTCAACTTTTTGGGCGTGAAAAAACGCCTGTATCCCTTGTCCTGCAAAGGATACAGGTGCATTGCCCCCTCGCGCGCGCAGGTGCGCGCGTGTACGCGCGTGCGAGAGCATACCCGCCCCCGTGCGCGCGTCGTCGTGTCGAAAAATTCCACGGCTTTCAGGCCCGAGGAAAATTCCCGGGCCTCCGCCGCCTATTCCGTTTTTCCCGTCCTTCCAGGCGGCCGCTTCCGCCGGTTCTCCGGCAGGATGTACCGGATGTACTGGGACAGGCCGGGGTGGTACGCCTCCCGAAACAGCAGCACGCCGCCCTTCGGCACCCGGACCTCCGCCTCGCTCATGGCGATCCGGTCCTTCGGCTCCACCCGGAGCAGATTCCTGCTGGAGATGTACTTCTTGTGATCCGGCACCCGCCGCACCTGCCGGATCAGGTAGGAGGCCAGGGGCGTGTAGTCCATCTGCGGGGAGAGCGGCTTCCAGTCCACGCCGCCCAGGCCCGCCCACTTTTCCACGAACACGTCCCGCACCGCCCGGTCTACTACCAAGTGATGATGCACCCGTACCGTCTCCCCGGTGTCTCCGTCCATGTCGGAGGTGACGGCCACGTACCGCAGCGGGAGCCCCAGCTTGTCCAGCTCCCGCTTCACCCGCCGGATCATCAGCTGCAGCTCGTGCTCTGCCGCCGCCCGCATAGTGTCCAGCCGCTCTTCCTCGGTCTCCATGGGCAGGCCCTGCCGGAGAGCCCAGGCCTCCAGCCGCGCCAGTCCATCGTCCGAATAGTCCAGGCCCACCAGCAGGTCGCCCTCTGTGAAGTTCGCGTTGAGCAGGCGGGCCAGCGCCTTCTCCGCGCTGTACTCGTTCTGTGCCTGTTTCCGGGCGGCGTCCCGCAGGCGGCGCTGTGATCTCGTGGGGCGGGCACCGGGGACGAAAAATTTTGTTTTTTCTCCCACGTTGCCTGCCTCATACGTCCGGACGATCCAGTAACCTTCCAAGGAGATGCCTCCCTCCGCTTTATTATGGTTTATTGTCGAAAACTTAGGCCCTTACCAAGCCCACATTCGCGCGTGCGCGCGAATGTTAATATGTATATGATCCGGAAAGCCTTTTCGTCTGATCGTCTACGCAGGGCCCCTCGTTGGTGCCGTCCCCAGCATTGACGGCGGCACATTTTGGCTCCCCTCCACTTCGGAGGACCTCAGTGCTCGTGTACTGGCGGCCAGGGCGTTTGTGGCTTTTTGATGTGACTTAAACCGGAATCTCGTTTCACAGGCCCCGCCCGGCTCATGCGCCCGCGGCAGGACATATACCCGGCTTACCGGGTATCTTTCGGGTTTTGTACAGGCTGTCCGCTGGCCCGAAGCCCAGTTCAGGAGTCATGGGCTCATTCTCCGGCGCTTTGATCTGCGGCAGACGTAAGCGTTCCCGAAGCCCTGCCGCGCCCCGCCGCTGCAGCGGGCGGGTTGCTTGCCGCATGGAGGGCGCGACCCTCCGGCCCTGATATGTAGGCTGATGCGCTCGTGCGGCATATCGTCCTCACAAACTTCGCTCCGCTCGGTCCCGCCGAATGGCGAGACCTCGCACCGCTCCGTTGCGCCCCAAGGGCACTTCCGCGCCCCTTCGGGGCTTGGGCGCTCGTCCTCTCCCCGCCGCGCGGGGCGCGGTGGGGTTCCCCAATTCCCCCGCCGCCGTTCTCTCCACGTAGGAACGCAGCAGTCAACACAGACGGCAGGGGAGGGGCCCGGCTCACCAGAATCGCACTGGAGCACCCGCCGCAGCAGGCGTGACCCTTACCGGGTTTTGGTCATAGATAAGAAGAGGACGCAGACGCCCGGAGTGGGCCCCGGTCGCCTGCATATCAAATCTTCCGTGGGAACGCCTCGTAGTATCTCCGCACGGCGCGTTCCAACGTAGAGGGGGAGAGGTGGTGCCGCAGGCAGACCGCCTGCGCGCCCGCGTCCGTTGTCACGAACTCGAACAGCGCCTGGTAGTTTTCTTTCCCGGCGGCGATGCACAAATTCAGGATCTTCTCCTGTGTTCGCTTCGGTAACTCCCAGTAAAGCAGGGAAGTGAAGTAGATGTATCCCTGCCGCTCATAGCTCACCGGAATGGACTTCTTGTACCGAAACACCCGCGGCACCTCCTTTCGTTTATGTTTTCCGCCTTTTCTGCACGATCTGGTTTCGCTCATACTCCGTTGTGCCGGCCATCAGCTGGCCGTAGGAGAGCCCGCGGCGCTTGGCCTCCGCCGCCAGCGCCGCCAGCCGTTCGTATTCCCTGGAGCGCCGCTTCACGTGCCCGCCTCGCTCTCTCCCTGGACCGGGCCCGCCGCGCCGC
>ENA-UONQ01002432-UONQ01002432.1-human-gut-metagenome-genome-assembly--contig:-CS26-NODE-2432-length-12773-cov-4.318997_pt1 | contig 12773 bp, 10 predicted proteins | sample MGYA00242460_ERZ724007 | MGnify/ENA metagenome assembly ERZ724007
AGGGGACATGGGAGTCCGCCGGTGCTTAGCGAGGTTCCTCACGAGCTTAGCACTGTTGCGCACTCCAAAGAGTGCAAACGGTCCCCGCAGCAATTCATTCCGGCCGGATTCCCCCTCCACAACCAACTTCCCACGGGGACGGAAGACTCAGCCATCCCCCTCACCACCCCGGACATGGTCCGTTCCGGACGCGTCCTCCACACCTCAGTTAAATCTCCAATCATGATGACTCGGGGAATAAACCGCGCAAAATTGGGAACGTTTTTAATATGGAAAAATTAGATCCCAGATTGGCGGCAATCATATTTTTGTTATATATACGGTATCTTCCAGGTATGCTGTGGGAGAGAATGAGAGTTTTGCATATTCGCGATAAAAAGAAAGAAAATGAGGACAGCGGTAATTTTTTTGATGGAAGACGGTAATCGGTGCGCGGAGCGTGCAGGTTACCGTTAAAGTCTGTCAATGGTTATATAATAATTTGTATAACTCTTTTCAATTTAAGCAGGAATGTGGAGGAATCCTGAGCCTTCCTGTATAATTTTCCTATATGGACCGGTATGCCGCGGGCAGTCCGGCTGGCGGGAAAACGATACGTTTTCTACGAATAAAAGCGGAGGGTACAGGAATGAATTCATTTGAAAATGCGGTAAATGCTACATACTTGATTGTCCGGTGCGGTAAGCAGCGGTACGGAATACCTCTAAAAAACGTTGTGCATGTCATCCCGGTGCAGAAAATCAGAAAAGCGCCGGAGCTGCCGGCTTATGTGCTTGGAAAAACAATTCATGAGGGAGCTTCCGTCCCGGTAATTGACTTACGGCTCAGGATGAATGTTGAGGCGGCGCCGTTTGACGATGATACCTGCATTGTGATTCTGCATGTACAGGGGGAAAATGCAGGTCTGCTTGTAGATTCGTCAGAAGATATACGGGAGCTTACAAAAAAAGATAAGGGCCCGGAGGAAGTGTCCGGTTCCGGACTGATACTCTGTAATTATCTCAAAGAGGGAATGGAGATTGCAGTTCTCGATGTGAAGAAGGCAATCGAGATGTAATAGTGCGTTTGAAGATTGAATAAGGGATTTTATTGACAAGCGGATGGGCAGGAATTATAGTTGGATTAAGTTGCATTCGGATAAGAACATTTGGAATGTTTTTATCCGATTATCAGAATCCATTTTCAGAAAAGAGACTGCCATGAATCATAACACTCAAATTAACACCCGAATCAAACTCGAAAATATTGTCATTCTTTTTATTGTGCTGGCATCGCTGGCTCTGCTGATTCTAAGTTTTCTGCCCTCCCTGCCGGTCTCGGCGGCTGTACGCGTTTCCCTTGAGATGGGAAAAATGGTGCAGAGGGCCTTTTCCATTGTCCTTCTTGCAGTATCCCTGCAGCTGATGAAGCGCAGGAGGGCGGCGTGGTACATAACCATATTCATACTGCTTTTAAATTTTATCCGAGGCTTTTCCGAGTTCCGCCATCCGGCCCGTCTTGTGATTATGGCCGTCGATTTGGTTCTGTTTATCATATTTGTCTGTTTCAGGGAGGATTTCTGCTGTCCTTCCTCAAAACGCTCGAAAAAGGCGGCCGCCGTGTTTCTGCTCCTGTCCCTGGCAGGCATTGCAGCCAATGCGGGGCTTAGCTATCATTATATGAAATTGGGATCTCCGGATAACGCAGGTTCCCTCTGGGACAGCCTGGTGAGCGGTACCGGAATGATTTTTGGAATGGGAGACGGTCTGCAGGGAATGTACGGCAAAACAAAATATGAGATGGCAATTTTCTGGTTCAGCTGGGGATGCATCCTGGCGGCCGTCACCTATGCGGCCAAACCGTGGTTCCAGTCACGCAGAAGCGGAAAATCAGATATCCAGCATGCCAGGACACTCCTTGGCCTGTACAGCCAGAATCCCTATCTGGCTTTGGAGGATGATAAATATCTTTACTTTGGCTCCGGGAGGGATGGCGTGATCCCATATGGTACGGTTGGGGAGACGGTCATCGTGAATGGGGATCCCGTATGCGCAGATGAAGACTTCCCTGCTCTTTTAGAAGAATTTAAGGAGTTCTGCCAAAAGAGCGCCCATAAGCTGTTCTTTCTCAGCGTAACGGACCATTTTCTGGAGGAATACAGGAAACAGGGATTTGGCTGCGTAAAATGCGGTGAGGAAGCCAGATTCCGGCTTTCCGAATATGAGCTGAGCGGAAAAAAGGGCGCAAAGATGCGCATGAATCTTAACCACGCTGCAAAAGCCGGTGTTACGGTACAGGAATACAGGGTGCTGGAACAGAGGGATCCGGTAATTGAACAGGAATTTGAGCGGATTACACAGGAATGGCTGCAGGAGAAGAAAAGCTCCCTGCTGAAATTTACGCTGGGGTCGGTGGGTCTTGATGAGCCCATGGATAAGCGGTATTTTTATGCATTGGATGCTTCCGGGAAGATGGCTGCCTTTATTGTATTTGTCCCGTTTTTAGGAAAAAAAGGATATATGGCAGATGTGACAAGACATGGAAAAGAGGCGCCCGGCGGTGTGATGGAAACAATCATCTATCAGGCATTTCAGATTTTTTGCCAGGAGGGTGTGGAATACGGCAGCCTGGGAGTGGCGCCGCTGGCCGGGCTTGAGGAGAACAGTTCCAACATGGTGGAGAGGCTGCTGCGGTTCGTATACGATCATCTGAATGACTGTTATGGTTTCCGGGATTTATACAGGGCCAAGGAAAAGTACAGTCCCACCGAATGGGTTCCTTCCTATTACGTATATCTTCCAAGGATTCCGACTCCGGATATGTTCTATGCGGTGGCAAGAATACAGAATCCCCGTGGGATGTGGGATTACGCCGCTGCGTTCGTGAAGGGGAGGTTTAAGAAAAAAGAGGCACATCAATGAGCAAGGTTATTTAGAAAATTTTCATATAATGCAAAACCTGAAGTGATTTCCCCGGCGGAAGCGTTTTAAGGAGTGAGGGAGAAGGAAGAGGCGGGCAGAAGGAAAGGAGAGCTTTATATGGGATGTCTGGGCAATATATTATGGTTTCTTTTCGGCGGCGCCATCAGCGGCTTAAGCTGGTGTCTGACGGGCTGCCTCTGGTGCATTACGATCGTCGGGATTCCGGTAGGCGTGCAGTGTTTTAAGCTGGCATCACTCAGCTTCTTTCCCTTCGGGAAGGAAGTGATCTACGGCGGAGGCGCCGGCTCACTCATATTGAATATTATCTGGCTTGTGGTGTCGGGCCTGCCGCTGGCGCTGGAACATCTTGCAATCGGGATTGTTTTATGTGTCACCATAATCGGGATCCCGTTTGGGCTGCAGCAGTTTAAGCTGGCGAAATTGGCTTTGATGCCTTTTGGGACAGAGCTTCATTAGTAAATGAAAAGCAGGCAGATTACGGGGCAGAATCAGGGGCGCGTAATTTACCGGGATAACAGGGATCGGGGCAGAGAAATTTGCTCCGGTCCCTATTGCGATCCTCCGCGGAGCGTGCAGGTTATCGTTTAACAGGAAAAATTTCCTGTTAAAAAAAATGCCGTAAAATCAGGGATTTCCCCGTTCTTACGGCATTTCTCAATATATAACAATAATGCGTCTGATAGGAATCGAACCTACGCCTCAGGCTCCGGAGGCCGGCGCTCTATCCACTGAGCTACAGACGCATCTCCATTATTCTACTATATTTTATTTGTCTTGGCAAGGTCTTTTCCATAAGTTTTATTGCTTTTTATTATGGATTTTGCTAGAATAGAGCAGAACAATGCAAGTGATAAACACAGTCCGGCCTTTACTCAGACAGCGGATAAAGCTCCGGGGAAACGGACGGATAGGTGATAGATTGGATAGATTGCTCCGTGCTGCGGTCAACCAAACGGAGCGGAGCAAAGCAGATAACCAAGAAGCAGATAAGCAGATAGGTTCCCGCCCCGCAGGCGGCGGATACAGGAGGATACGGGATGGGAAGAAGCAGGAGAAAGCAGCCCGACGGGCCAAAGAAGCCTGAGAACTCTGACCAGTCTGTGAAAATAAACAGCGCGGACGAGAGGGATACGGACGAGAGGAACAAGCCTGATGCCGGGAAGAATGCAGACGCCGGGAAGAGTGCGGACGCCGGGAAGAATGCGGATGCAGGTAAGAATGCGGATGCAGGGAAGAGCGCGGTAGCCGGGAAGAATGCAGACGCCGGGAAAATGGCGGATACCGGGAAGGTAGTTCAGGAAATAGAAAAAACAATAGAGGAAATTGACCGGATAAGGACGGCGTCTGTTTCGAGGAAAAAGGAGAAGACAGAGCCGAACAAGAAGGAAACACCGATTCAAGCTGAGACGCCGCCGAAAACGGTTCCGGCTAAAGAAAAGCCGAGGAGCAGAAAAGCGTCAAAAGAACAAAGTCAGATATCGAAGGGCCAGAGCCAGGTGCCGGAGCCGGGGGAAATGAAGGCTTCCGCAAAAGAACCGGAATCCGTCCGCCGGCCGGAAGATAAAGAAAAGCGTTCCAGAAGGCAGGGACAGGCCGCCCCGCAGGCCAAGCCGGAGCAGAATAAGGCGTCCAGGGGAAAACAATCTGTCTCAGACAATGAGCTGCGCCGTTATGTGCTGCTTCTCAGCATCCCTCTGATTGCTCTGATCCTGGTGATTGTAGTGCTGGTATCGGGCCGGTTCAGGGATAACACCACGCAGCTTCCGGCCGCCACCACGAAACACGGCGTGGATACGGTCCCGGAAAATGCCGGGATACCGGTTATAGAGCCGGATACGAAAGAGTATTTCCATGACTTTGGAGGCAGTATTCTGTCGCAGGATACGGTTCCCGGAATTAACTGGTTAATGGAACAGTACTTCCTGTCAATCTCCGAATGTGATATGGACACGTTTTTACATCTGTTTACTTCCGGAGATACCAGTGAAGAGGAGCGGTACCGCCAGGAATTTGAAAAACAGAAACAGTATATAGAGAGCTACCAGAACATTTCCTGTTATATAACGCCGGGACTGGAAGAGAACACCTACGCGGCGTACGTTTATTATGAGATAAAATATGCGGGAGTTGAGACTCCGGCCCCAAGTCTTGTCCAGGTCTATGCGGTAGGCGCAGATGACGGCACGTATAAGATTTATGATCAGCAGGTATCGCCGGAGCTTTCAGACTATCTGGAGCAGCTTTCCAGAAATGAGGACGTCAGACTGCTGATTTCCCAGGTGGATCAGCAGATAGAGGAAGCAATGGCGGCGGACCCTGCCCTGAATGAGCGCATTTTATATATGAAGCAGGGCCCTGACTATATGCATGAGGAAGATAACCTCGAGACCGGAGCAGGAGAGAACCAGGAAAGTCAGGAAAACAGAGTACAATAAGAATATTTCATAAAATAGAAAAAGAAGAGGCAATAAAATGGATGTAAAAGATTTTTACTATGATTTACCGGAGGAGCTGATCGCCCAGGATCCGCTGGAGGACCGTTCCTCCTCACGTCTTCTGGTGCTTAATAAGGACACGGGGGAAATACAGCACAAAGTATTCCGGGATATTCTGTCGTATCTGAGAAAAGGGGACTGTCTGGTCATCAATGACACAAAGGTAATTCCGGCCCGTCTGATTGGAAGCAAAGAGGGGACCGATGCGAAAATAGAAGTCCTGCTTTTAAAACGGAGGGAAAATGATATCTGGGAGACGCTTGTCAAACCTGGAAAAAAAGCAAAAATCGGTACGGTAATCAATTTCGGGGAAGGTCTTTTAAAAGGCACGGTGGTAGACGTGGTAGAGGAAGGCAACAGGCTGATTCAATTTTCCTACAAAGGAATATTCGAGGAGATTCTGGACGAGCTTGGACAGATGCCACTGCCGCCATATATCACACACCAGTTGCAGGATAAAAACCGTTATCAGACCGTATATGCAAAACATGAGGGCTCCGCAGCCGCCCCGACGGCAGGGCTGCATTTCACAAACGAACTTTTGGGGAAGATCGCGGAAAAAGGGATAGAGATCGCCCATGTGACCCTCCATGTCGGCCTCGGCACCTTCCGCCCGGTGAAAGTAGATAATGTGCTGGAGCATCATATGCATTCCGAATTTTATATTGTGGAGGAAGAAGAGGCCCGTAAAATTAATGATACGAAGAAAAAAGGCGGGCGTGTCATCTGCGTGGGAACTACAAGCTGCCGGACCCTGGAATCAGCCGCAGGGGAGGATGGAATCCTGAAAGCGGGAAGCGGCTGGACCGATATCTTTATTTATCCGGGATACCGTTTTAAGATTCTGGACTGTCTGATTACCAATTTCCATCTGCCGGAATCCACGCTTGTGATGCTGGTTTCCGCACTGGCAGGCCGCGAACACGTGCTGAAAGCCTATGAGGAAGCAATAAAGGAGAGGTACCGTTTCTTCAGCTTCGGGGATGCAATGTTTATTGCGTCAAAGCCGGAACAAGATTAGAACGTTGGGAAAAGTGAACGGGGACATCGGGAACGGTGTTCCCGTTTTGACAGATTCCGGGAAGGAGGCAGCATGGATTTCAAGTACCTGCTGGATACGGAGGAATATGATTTTATAAGGAACAATAAACGCCTTGGCCGGCATGTGATCCTGCTGGCGATGGGAGGAAGCTACTCCTACGGTACCAACAATGCGGACAGTGACATCGATATCCGGGGAATCACTTTAAACAGAAAATCAGATCTGATAGGGATGACACAGTTTGAGCAGTATGTGGATGACAAGACCGATACGGTTATTTACGCCTTCAACAAGATGATCAGCCTGCTGCTCAGCTGCAATCCAAATACCTGTGAGCTTCTGGGGAATGAAGAGGGGAAATACCTGTATCTGAATGACATAGGCAGAGAGCTTATAAAGCGCAGGGGGATGTTCCTTTCCAAAAAAGCGATTCAGTCCTTCGGCGGTTACGCGGATCAGCAGCTTCGCAGGCTCCAGAACGCCCTGGCCAGGGATTCCTACGGTCAGAGCGAGAAGGAACGCCATATTTTAGGTTCCGTAAACAGGGCCATGCATACCTTTAAATCGCGATATACAAGGTTTGAGGAGGGCAGTATCCGCCTGTACATCGATCAGTCGGAGCGGCCGGATATGGATACGGAAATTTACATGGATGCCTCACTGACCCATTATCCACTGAGGGATTACAAAGGGCTGTGGGCGGAGATGAACAATATTGTCAAGGAATACCAATACCTTGGAAAGCGAAACAGGAAGAAGGATGACAATCATCTGAACAAGCACGCGATGCATCTGCTGCGCCTCTTTATGATGGCTCTCGATATTCTGGAAAAGGGAGAAATCAATACATACCGCGGAGCGGACCTTCCATTGCTGTTGAGCGTGCGAAACGGGGAATACCAGAGGGAAGACGGAACCTACCGGGATGAATTCTATGAGATTCTGGCAGACTATGAGAAGCGTCTTGATTATGCCGCAAAACATACGATGCTCCCCGACGAACCGGATTACAGGGCGGTGGAGGAATTCGTCATGGAAGTGAATGAAAAGGTGGTCAGAGATGAAATATAAAGACTTTGAGGGGACAATCCAGGCGCTGGTGGACAGGAAGCTGGACGAGATAGAAGAAATGGAGGGGGTGAAAATCCTGCATGCGGTCGAATCGGGCAGCAGGGCCTGGGGCTTTGCCTCCCCCGACAGTGATTATGATGTCAGGTTTGTATATGTAAGGCCAGAACAGTATTATCTGAGGCTGGATGAGAAAAAGGATTTTATCAACTGGGAGCTGGATGAGACGCTGGATATCAACGGCTGGGATTTATCGAAGACGCTGCAGCATTTCCATAAATCGAATGCGTCCCTGTATGAGTGGGGCAATTCACCGGTTGTATACAGGACGACGCCGGAATGGGGGGAAATCAAGGCGGTTTCAGAGCGCCTTTTTTCCTGCAAAGCCGGCATGTACCACTATTATGGAACTGCCAGAAAGAATTTTATCGAATATCTTCAGGGGGAGGATGTGAAATATAAAAAATATTTCTATGTCCTTCGTCCGATTCTCGCCTGCAAATGGATTGAAGAGCGGCGCTGTCCGCCTCCGGTCCTGTTCTCGGAGCTTATGGGTTCGGTCCTGGAGGAAGAGATGAAGCCGGCGGTGGACAGACTGATAGAGCTCAAGGTAAAAACACCGGAGTCGGCGGCCGGAAGAAAAATAGAAGAGCTGAATGGATATATTGCAGAAAAACTGGATGAATTCAAGGCGAAAACCGCCGCGATGCCGGATGACAGAAAAGAGGGCTGGGATGAGCTTAACAGCCTGTTTATCAGGATGGCGGGGAAAGCCGCGGACGGGGGAGCGTTTGAAAAATATGAATGACAATGCAAAGACAGATAACGGGATCCGTTTGAATAAATATCTGAGCGAGGCGGGGATCTGCTCCCGGCGGGAAGCGGACCGCCTGATTGAAGACGGGAAAGTAACGGTGGACGGCAGGACGGCATCCATGGGGATGAAAGTTTTCACATCACAGGAAATTACAGTGAACGGAAAAAGGGTGGAAGGGAAAGAACGGCCGGTTCTTCTTGCCGTTAATAAGCCGAGAGGCATTGTCTGTACCACCTCGGACAAGGACAGGGCGGAAAATATCGTGGAATTTCTCAAGTATCCGGTCCGCATTTATCCGGTCGGCCGTCTTGACAAAGACTCGGAGGGCCTGCTTTTGATGACCAACCAGGGAGAGCTGGTGAACCGGATCCTGAGGGGCAGATACGGCCATGAAAAGGAATATCTCGTCACGGTGGACCGGCCGGTAACGGAAGCTTTTATCCGACAGATGCGAAACGGCGTGGAGATTCTTGGTACCCGCACGAAACCGTGTGAGGCTGAGATTACGGGAGAACGTTCATTTTCCATTATTCTGACCCAGGGACTGAACCGCCAGATACGGAGGATGTGCGAAGCTCTCGGGTATCAGGTGAAAACTTTGAAACGGGTCCGTATTATGAATGTGAAACTGGGTAATTTAAAAACAGGACAATACCGGGAGTTAACGCCCGCGGAATGGGAAGAACTGCAGAGGACACTATTTATCTAACCGAAATCAACAAATAAAGCGAGGCACATTTTATGGCAGAACAGACTTCAGCAATTGAAAATAAAACAGCAAGAATCCGGGAACTGGTAGATACACTTTCGGCAGCAGGGCGGGCCTATTACCAGGAGAGCCGTGAGATAATGAGCAACTTCGAGTATGACAGGCTCTATGACGAGCTGGCGGAACTGGAAAAGGAAACGGGGATTGTCTTTGCAGGCAGTCCGACTCAGAATGTCGGTTATGAGGTTATGAGTTCCCTGCCAAAGGAGCGCCACGAAAAACCGATGCTTTCCCTGAACAAGACAAAGAGTGTGGAAGAGCTGCAGGAATGGCTTGGCGATCAGAAGGGACTTCTTTCCTGGAAGATGGACGGCCTGACCATTGTGCTGACCTATGAGGGAGGAACTCTGGCAAAGGCGGTGACGAGGGGCAGCGGGGAAATCGGGGAGGTTATCACAAATAACGCCAAAGTTTTTGCCAATGTGCCGCTCAACATCGGATTTACAGGCCAGCTTATTTTGAGGGGAGAGGCAGTCATCCGCTACTCAGATTTTGAAAAAATCAATGCACAGATTGAGGATGTGGACGCAAAATATAAAAATCCCCGGAACCTTTGCAGCGGTTCCGTACGTCAGTTAAATAATGAAATCACGGCCCGGAGGAACGTCCGCTTTTATGCGTTCAGCCTGGTAATGGCGGACGGCGTGGATTTTGGGAATTCCAGAAAAAAACAGTTTGAATGGCTGTGTTCCCAGGGATTTGAGGTGGTTGACTATAAAGAGGTTACAAGAGATACCCTGCCCGGGAAGGTGCAGGAATTTTCAGATGCGGTCTCCGGCAACGACATACCCTCCGACGGCCTGGTGCTGCTCTATGACGATATTGAATACGGCCAGTCGCTGGGCAGGACGGCAAAGTTTCCCAGGGATTCAATTGCGTTTAAATGGATGGACGAGATACAAGAGACGACGCTTTCCTATATTGAATGGAGCGCATCACGTACCGGTCTTATCAACCCCGTAGCCGTATTCGAGCCGGTCGAGCTGGAGGGAACGACGGTCAGCCGGGCCAGCGTTCACAATTTAAGTATCATGGAGGCGCTGGAGCTGGGAGTGGGAGATAAGATCACCGTTTACAAGGCCAATATGATTATCCCCCAGATTGCGGAAAACCTGACTAAGAGCGGAGTGAAAGACATACCAAAACACTGCCCCGTCTGCGGGGCGGACACGGAAATCAGACAAATTAACGATGTAAAATCTCTGTACTGCACAAATCCGGATTGTCAGGCAAAGAAGATAAAGAGCTTTACGCTCTTTGCCAGCCGTGACGCACTGAATATCGGCGGCCTTTCCGAGGCGACGCTGGAGAAGATGATCGGCGTCGGCTTTATCCATGAATATGCCGATATATTCCATCTCGATCGGTATGAGCAGGAAATCGTGACCATGGATGGCTTCGGTCAGAAGTCCTATGACAATCTGATTGCATCCGTAAAAAAGGCCTCCGAAACAACCCTGCCCCGTGTCGTATACAGTCTTGGAATCTCCGGCATCGGACTTGCCAATGCAAAGATGCTGTGCCGCCGGTTTAAAAATGATTTTGCGGCGATGAGAAAGGCCAAGAAAGAAGAGCTGGTGGCTGTCGATGGAATTGGTGATGTGCTGGCAGATGCCTGGATCGACTTTTTCAGCAGTGAGAAGAATAATGAGATAGTGGATCATCTTCTGGATGAGCTGACTATCGAGGAGACGGCAGAAGAAGAGGAGGCGGAAGGCGTATTCGACGGCATTTCCTTTGTCATCACCGGTTCGGTGGAACACTTTAAAAACCGCAAGGAGATTCAGGAGATTATCGAACAGAAGGGCGGTAAGGTGACCGGGAGCGTGACGGCTAAAACAAATTATCTGATTAACAATGATACGGCGTCCTCTTCATCAAAAAATAAAAAGGCGAAGGAACTTGGAATTCCGATCATTTCGGAACAGGAATTTATTGAGATGGCAGATCTTACAATGGAGTAGAAATATATGTATAAAGCGCTCGTTTTTGATTTTGATTTTACCCTGGGCGATTCGGCGGCCGGTATTGCGGCCAGCATTAATTATGCCCTTGGACGGCTTGGATATCCGGAGAAGGAGATGGAAGCGATCAAAAAGACCATCGGTCTTTCGTTAAAAAATACGTTTACCGCATTAACACAAAATGAAGATGAGCGGGAAGCGCACCTGTTTGCCGGATATTTCAGGGAAAAAGCAGATGAGGTCATGACGGCAGGCACGAAGCTGTATCAGCCCGTTAAGAAGGTTTTTGCAGACTTAAGGGAACAGGGATGTAAGGTTGGTATCGTTACAACTAAATATCATTACAGAATCGATCAGATACTGGACAAATTCGGTATCAGCTCTGCGGTTGATATCATTGTGGGCGCCGAGGATGTAAAAATAGAGAAGCCGGATCCCGAGGGACTGCTTATTGCGGCCGGATATTTTGGCGTGGGGAAGGAACATGTGCTGTATGTCGGTGACAGTACGGTCGATGCAAAGACAGCGGAAAACGCGAAGATTGATTTTGCCGCTGTGCTGACGGGAGCCACCACTGCCGCGGAACTTGAGCAGTTTTCCCATGTCTGTATTGCAGAGGATTTATATGGCGTTTATCAATTTGCATGCCGGTGAGCATCCGGAGTCCGGAACAGATAATCTTATAGGGCCGGAGAAAAGGAAGCAAACGGGCAGAACGGCTGCCTGTCTGTTCCTTTTCTCCGGCCTTGTCATGGCCTTTTATCGTGTCAATTAAATGGAGTGGTACAGGCGGGTGAAAATATCCACATGCATCTGTTCATCGGCGGCAATTCTGCGCAGATTATCACATACATTCACATCTTTAATCCAGGCGGTCTGGTTCATATACTTTTTGACTGCGGCCTCTTCCCCCTCTATTGCCTGGCTGAGAATGATACGGAGACTGGCCTTTGATACAGGGCACCCGTAAGCCGGGGGCTGAATATGCGGATAGTGCAGACAGGCCGGACTCCAGTATATGTATCTGCCGTTTCGCGGATGACGGCTCCAGAGACGGGGATTTTCGCCCAATTGCATTGCAAGCTCTGCAAAAATCTGCATGTGATGCATTTCCACAATACCGATGAAATGAAACGCATCGCTGATCTCCCTGTGTCCCATCGTGATCAGATTATTATAAAAATATAGTCCCACCGCAGACATTTCCGAATTTTGGCTGGCCATGTTATCAAGCATCGCCATGCCATACTGACGGTTTTGTCCGGCAGCTTTGATGGGAGGATATGGAGTAGCGGCCTGATATGCAATCGAATATGCATTGGAATCCGGGGATTCGGCACAGGGAGCCGGGCACTGGTTTTCCTGCCTGTTGCGGGTCAGAGCGGCGGTCTGGATATTCTGCAGGATAACCGTTTTCTCAGCGGAATTTTCCCTGTCCGCAGGCCCGGCCGTTTCAGACCTGACTGTTTCATCGCGGGCAGCCCTGGCTGCCTCAGCCCTGGGTGATTCAGGCCTGGCTGTCTCAGCTCTGGGTGCCTCAGGCCTGGCTGTCTCAGCTCTGGGTGCCTCAGGCCTGGCCGTTTCAGCTCTGACTGTTTCAATTACGGCTGTTCCAGATCCCGTTGAACCAGTACCGGCCGCTTCATTTGCTGTTTTTTTGATGCCGGATCAGGGGGCCGAAGGAATAACGGGCTCCT